>Ga0123354_10000677_pt1 | contig 36134 bp, 16 predicted proteins | sample TergutLab28metaG_2_FD_97872 | JGI IMG/M metagenome (GOLD analysis project Ga0123354, IMG submission 97872) | Labiotermes labralis P4 segment gut microbial communities from Petit-Saut dam, French Guiana - Lab288 P4 | ecosystem: Host-associated > Arthropoda: Insects > Digestive system > Gut ... | reverse complement strand
CAGTTGGCTAGCCAACTGCTCTCTCTACAACACATTCCTACACAACATAACATGCTACGTAGCATACGACGCACATCTAGCCAACTGCTCTCTCTACAACACATTCCCACACAACATGACATGCTACCACAACACCTTGTTTGCAAAAACGAATTAAATATTGAATATTGTAACGTAACTTTAGCAAGGAACAACAAAGCTCCCTGATGATGATCTGACAAGATGGAAACAGACTGGAGTGATTTTAAGTGTTTTTAAAGTGTTTTATGTGAAAGTTATGTCAGTGCAGTTGTTGGTTGATAATAGAAGTGATTCTACAAAAATGCACGTTGCAACAATAAGATTTAGAATCTTACACATTAAATTATTTCAGGGACCATGTTTAATGAGTCTCACTAACTGAATTATTTCAGAGCAGTGTTAAAATACTTTTGTGTTTGATTTAGTTGAAAGAGCCTCAATGACGAAATATTTTGGCAGAGTGCTAATTTTTTTCTTTACTGATATTTAAAGGTGTCATCGCTTTTCTTCTATATAATCAAATACTTATTTAAAACTCATTTCCTGAAGAACAAAAAAGAAAAGCTTAAGCCGTCAATGCGTGACAGTTCTCACTAGGGGAGGGGGGGGGGAAGCGAAATGGCACTGAAACTTGCAAGAAATCTTCTTTTGCAGTTTCGCAATTAAATGCCCAGTTTCCTTTCAAATCGAATTCTGCCTGAGTATATCGTACCGTTCTTCCGATCGGATTGGCAGATGTGACAAGAGTAGAGCGATTAAAAGTTTTAATGATCTTCCCGCAGTTACTTTTCATCTAACCAGCGCAAGTAACATCCACGTGTTCTTTTAAATGGATAGTTCATAAACAGACGCATAGGATGAAGTTCTGATTTCAATGGAAAAGAAGAGGTTTTTCTCAAGTGTGTTTGCCGTAATTTTAAAACTCCGACTGACAAATTAGAAATATAATTATTTGAAGAATTAACAGCAGTCCTTCGTGTATACCAAATGTTGAAAGAAATTTAAGATTTTCTGTTTCTTTACCCATACATCATTTTTGGCTACCCCCTCTATAACTGAAGAACTTCCGAGTAACAATAATTGCTGAGCGCTTTCCTTCAGGAAGATTGGAGATGTGGAAGTGAACAAGTAAAACTGTTAACAACAAACACATTAGTTACCAAAGTTCTTCTCTGAGCGTACATAACAGACACAACTTTTTGGTTCCGTTCCGATTTCCGCAAGATGGTCTTCAATACTCTCTGACCCTTATTCCACAGATTCTTGTCTCCAAATTTTTATTCCTGAGACTAAAACGTTTTCTCATTTCAGTTAAATTTGTATGTAGGAGTGAAGAGGCAAAATAATTTTATCTGCCTGCTATACATGGCAGAAGCTGTTATCAGTTTATTGGTTGTTCAGTGCGTTTTGCACAATCAATTGCAGTTAGCGGAGTCGAGAAAAGGATTTCTTGAAATTGTGTTCTGATCTAAAGGTAGTGGGGGGATTATTTTCTTTTAAACGTAAAGAATAAATTACTTGCTATTTTCAAATACCAATTCAAAGGAGTGAGAAAATTCATTATAGTAATTAATTAAGAAGGGTATTGAGAACGTTATTCTTTGCTAAAAGTCATTGGAGTTTTATGGGAAGAAAAGGTAATTTTAAGCGGTAGGAGGAAATCGAATTTCACACCACTTTGATTACTAAAGGAATATATATTCCCTTCTTTTTCAAACTAAAGGATTTCTCTTTGTCACTTGGAATGCGATTTTCTGATATAGCTGCCAGCAGCTGCAAAGCAAACGATAAGGGACTGAACAAATATTGTCCTCCTTCTGAGAGCAAAATCCTAATCGGATAATTGGACACGCATTATTCTTGACAAATACTGTGCATCCATTAAAATCTAAACTTTTGAATCTTTTCAAATAATTGTGTACCTAACATAGAGAAATCTGCATATATCAGTTGCTACCAGAGTAGTTCAGATCAGAACTTGTGCCCGTAGGAGTCTTTGGCTATGGTACTGATAAGTCTTTACCCCGACCAGGAAGGAAACAAGCGACCAAACTCGGGATTTATTCAACATACTCACCACGAAGCTCAATACACATCTTAGCTGATTGCTCTATCTTTTGCAAGCCACTAAAAAAAAAATAGGAAAGTTGCCCGTTCAACCAGGTCTCCGCTGCAGCAATGACTAATGGTTAAGGACTTATTAGCACCCTTGTACAGTCCAGTCAGTAATGTGATACGGACTGGATCCATTTTGTATTTTCTGTATTTATACAAAGAAAGATACATTTCTGTATATATGGTTATTAAATAATACAAAAATTTCACTGATGAAATTTTACACTTACAAGTACTTTTATCCAAACGAATAAGTACTCTACTAACGAATGAATTTTGCATGTCTTAGAGTCATGTGCTTACTTCGAATGAGAGAATCCTTCAAATATTTGCGTCAAATGCTTTTACAAGAACTCCTGGATATTTTATAACCTAAAGATTTTTTTAAGAAGAATTTTATGTCAACAACATACAGCAGCGTATGTTTATTGGACCGTGCATCATCTTGATAGTTGAATAAAAAGAGACCAACTCGACGTCACTTGATTTTTTATTTCATTATTTAATGCTCAACATATTTCGGGTGTTAATACATCCATCCTCAGGAGCTTGCGAATTATTTGTTGAGTTATTTCATGGGTTGTGTTGCTCTGGTACGATTTGTGTTGGTGTTACGTTGTGGTTTGGCTAGGGTTGTGTGACTGCAACCTGTATCCGGATACCACACCATCCCAGCCAAACCACAACGTAACACCAACACACATCGTACCAGAACAATAGAGCCCATGAAATAACTCAACAAATAAGTCGGAAGCTCCTGAAGATGGATGTATTAACATCCGAAACATGTTGAGCAGTAAATAACGAAATATAAAATCAAGTTACATCAAGTTGGTCTCTCTTTATTCAACTAACATACAGCAGGTACGTTCTGTAAGGAAGTAATATTAAATCATTCGTTACATCTTTAAGTTACAACTGATGTCAATAATGTAAGAGTCTAAATTAAAAATCTTCTATTAGAATTAATTTAATTTCCTATTTGCTGAACGTTTTTATTCTCAAGAGAACAGCGGTTTGAAAGTTAAAGGAAAAATCTTGTGAATAGAATAATAATGACCTTGAAGGAAGAGTGGAGGCAAGGCACCACGCATTCTTAATCTTGACAACAAAAGAATGTGTGTGATTGATTTGGTACTCACATGGCCAGGGACAAACCCACTGGTATATTTTGGATTACAAGAGAAAACAGTCTGTTCCACAGGCTAGAACCAAAGTGGGATCTCTTAGTTATCAGATTAAGCTGCTTACATTCCTAAACACTATTACGGTTTTTAAAAACAAACTGCATTAACTTCTTTCGTAATCGTAATGGATTAATAACTAAAAATCTAAAAAAAATTTGTAAGCTTCAAGTTTCTTATAAACAAATTGGGGGGGGGGGGGGGGCAAGCTTTTTTAATACGAGAACCACGAAGACGAAAGTGGGAGCGGAGTGTTGGTAGAAGGGTCCTGACAGGCGAAGAAATAAACTGTGCAGTGCCAACTTGTAAGCTACAAAATAGCAACAAATATTCTTGGGATCGAACCTGAATTTTGGTGGGTTAAAGACTACGTGATGTACAAAGATATTTCTTATAAAGTTCAGAGATTACAGTACTTTGTATTAAAAACTCTCATCTTTTAATGGCGTATAGGGAAACAACCACCGATTGTTGTAAAACATCATACAGAACACCAATATTGTGTTTGGGTAAAAGTATATTATTTTAAAGTTATATATTGGCAGAAGCTAGCATTCAAAGGGTTAGTTGATATGTACCAGAAAATAAATCAGTAATTCTTACCTCCTTGTATCGTTTTAGTGTCTCATCTCCGAGTGGCTGTATATGAGATCAGTACGTCTAACATGGCAAGAGTAATATAAACATTAATGTGCCGTAATGTCTTTTGACTGGGGCGTGTATAATTATTTGAAATATCGGGAATGTTGTTTACTGTGGCATAAGGTTTATTACTTGCCCTAGTGGCAAGAGTCCACAAAACAGAACGCCAGAACCATAAATTTATGGCAAATTAGGCGCCAAGTTTATGTTTCCGAACTTAGTTATAAAATATTTGTAATATCTGTCCTGTAGTGCCGAACCATAATAAATTTGCTACGTAATAAAATAATTCCCCCATGATAGAGCACTCGGCCTTCTTGAATTGTACACGGAATTGGTTTTCTTGAAGGAATAATAGTGGTAGGCATTCTGTTAGAGAGATCGTCTTAGGTTTTGTAGTATTGGACAAATTCCTGACCGTTCTTCTTATATTTTTAAAACATTTGTCGGAGCTGAAAACATCCAAGAAGACCACTACAGTCCGTTCTACGACAGGCACAAACACCACCATTACCATCACGATCTTTATCGTTATACTAGGTTTGTTCAAAAAGTATCCGGACTGACCACAATACATGAAGTAGATACGGCTTACGGTGTTTTAACCCAAATTGTCTTCAACATAGTTCCCTTCCGCAGCTACACACTTCGCCCAACGTTTCTGCCACTGTTGGAAACAGTTTGCGAACTCCTCTTTCGGGATGTCTAATGGTGTCTTGGTCGAATTTCGTTTGATGTCCTCCGTTGCCTCAAATCGGTGTCCTTTCAGAACTTTCTTAAGTCTTGGGAATAGGAAAAAGTCACGCGATGCGAGATCTGGTGAGTATGGCGGCTGCTGTAACTGAGCGGTGCTGTGTTTGGCCAAAAACTGCTGCACAAGATGTGAAGTGTGTGCAGGCGCATTGTCGTGGTGCAGGATCCAGTCGCCATCCCGCCATTTTTCCTTTCGTTTTCGGCGACTGATTCACACAAACGTCGCATGACTTCCACGTAGAATTCCTTATTAATTGTTTGCCCGTCGGGAGAGTACTCGTGGTGTACGATACCCTCAGAATCGAAAAACGCCAGTAACACGACCTTTGTTTTGCTTCGCACCTGGCGCCCCTTATTTGGTCGCGGGGACTTGGGACCCTTCCAGTGTGACGATTGCTGTTTTGTCTCCGGGTCGTACCCGTAGACCCAGGATTCGTCACCTGTCACAGTTTTCTTAAGAACGCTCAAACAAATCACGGGCGGTTGTCTGACGTTGCTCACGTTGGTCATCTGTTAACAAACGCGGCACAAACTTCCCGCACACACGTTTCATGTGCAGGTCGTCAGTTAAAACTGCATGGTGTGAGCCCACGGAGATCCCCAGTCGTCCGCTATCTCTCGTACTGTCAGTCTCCTGTTATTGCGAACGATTGTTCTAACTTTAGCAATCATTTCCTCGTTTCTCGATGTTAACGGTCGTCCCGAACGGGGGTCGCTTTCAACGGAGGTTCCACCCTCTTTAAATCGACGGAAACACTCAAACACTTGTGTACGACCCATTGCATCTTCACCTTATGCTTGCTGCAATAATTGATATGTTTCCGTTGCGGTTTTTCCGATTTTAAAAGAAAACTTGATGCAAATGCGCTGTTCGGTACTTTCACACATCGTAAAAATCGCTATGACCTAAACGCACGTGTTAATTCCGCGACCTACTACAGCCAACTGAGCAAACGCAGCCACTTGCAACTTTTGTCATGAGTTGCTAAGACATGTACGAACATGTCAAGACTGGTTGCCAACACATCCCTCCCAGTGAACAACCACTGCAGTTCCAATCTGGATACTATTTGAACAAACCTCGTACCAGCATTACTTACTTACTAATTCCATGGAGCAGAGTCCTTCTTGAGAAACTAACCGGTTCTCAGCTAGTGAAGAAATTTCCCGTATTTTATGGAACCCGAAAGTTCATTACCGCATTCACAAATGCCCACCACCCGTACCTATCCTGAGCCAGATCGATCCATTCCATGCCCCCAATCCCACTTCCTTAATATTAATCTTAATATTATAATTCCATCTGTGTCTGGGTCTTACAAGTGACCTTCTTTTTAAGGTTTCTCCACCAAAACCCTGCATAAATTTCTCCTCTCCCCGTACGTGCTACATGCTCCACTCATATAATCCTTCTCGATTTAATCAACCAACAAAACTGAGTAAGGAATACAGATCATTATGCTCCCCATTATGTAGTTCTCCACTCCCTCCTGTTACCTCGTCCCTCTTAGGCCGAGATATTCTCCCCAGCACCCTATTCTCAGATACCCTCCGCCTACGTTCTTCCCTCAATGTCAGAATTTTATTATTTTATTATACCTTTTTAAATACACGTAAATACACGTAAATACAGACTCAGTACGAAGCATATATAAAAAAATTGTTGATAAAATTTCAGTCGATAAACCCGATGAAAAGAGTCGTCGGAAATTTATCAACACCCAACGGTACAAATAATCTATCGTATAAAAATTAAATCACAAAAATACAATAATTACAATGATTCTTCAGTAAACAAATAAGTACCACAAAAATAAATCACAAGACATGCTACAAAATCATATCATGTCGAATCGCACGACACAATAAATCAGCGTAAATAATAAACCAAATAATATAAATTATCTGATTAACAATACTCAATCCAGCTGCACCTTCCGGTACAACCATTTTGTTACGACTTATCTTATTAACAACAAACGAGGGTGAAGGGTGATGTGTGCATATCTCAGAACCAATTATCACAATAACAACCTACAAACCATTACAACCAAATCCAATTTCATGCCAATATCAAAACCAACAATCCAAATTATGGACGAAATAATAATGTTAAAGTGGATCTTGAAGCATGGTAGATGAGGGCACTGAATGAATATATTTGGTTCGTTTCCAGGTGTCAGGAATTGTTAACAAAGAAGTAAACAACCTGGATTCAGAAAAGTAGCCACATCGCTGAGTACTGAGTGACAGAAGTGTATATTTTGTGACGAGCGACGCAGGTGAAGATTTTGTCTATGAGGGAGCATCTTTGTTTTAACATACTTGTGTCTAAGTACATGTTTCAACATGTGCAAGATTTTTTCGTCCCAGTGCACACAAAAGGGTCCCCAGCCTGAAGGAAGACTGCTGAATTGCACGTTAGAATAACAACAAATATTTCGAAGGTTTTTTTGTTAGAAAAATACACGGATATTAATACCAAGGACATCTTACTTGGTCACGTGGTCATCGTGGTTTGTAGGTATATCCAGCAACTGAGAGAAATATGAGTAATATTACACTGCATGACGTCGACATTTTGGTACCGGTAATCTTCACTTCGTCTAAATGTTCATAAACGTCTTTTGTGATCTTAGAAATAACTCAATTTATCCACGTTTGATTTTTTAAAAACGAAATAATTAAAGTAAAATCACGCATTAGTGCTCTCATGGTTTTAAATTATTCATATAAAAGACACATCTAAGCTCTCATCTTAAACTGTGATATGACATGTATTATACAGCTCAGGCCGTCATTTAATATATATTACACAGTGGTCTTTATTTGGAAGACAAGTTGGTCATTTCTTAAATTTCATAATACCAATATTTAAGAAACCTCCTCCTCTTTTGTTCCAGGAAAGTGCAAAGGAGAGTGCTGTGTGGGCATAATGTGAGCCGGATGGTATACAAAACTTGGTAATAGTTTGTGGATTCCTGCCATTCCCGCCACACTCCCCCAGCCTCATTTGGAGGGGGCTGCCTGATGGTGCTAGACGCTGAATAGAAACGGCGCCGTTTTCCGCTACGATGCCTTTAGGCTATAACACTTACTATCGAGTCCAAACATCCAGTAATGCAGGGTGGTAGGATATGCTATTGAGATAATATGGTGCTCCTATATTTTTTAGTTAAGCTCGTCAGACCGGATTAGTACGGTGGAATATATCGTATTACACACGCCTAGAAGATTCAAAGAGGGGGAAAGTCCAGTAATTTCATTAATATCGAAATGTGTTGGGTGAAGCCACTCGTTAATCCTCTTTCCCTAACGGAATCTGTGTTGGTACTTGAATTGGATTTTACGATTGAACAAATCCAATCAAAGATATGTGTGACTGTTAGTTATAGACTTCAAATTAATTATATAAAAACCATTTAGGTTGAGATGACACCTTGTGAGAGTCTACATATTACTTAAATTTTAAGCACAAATAGATTTTTTCTCGAAAAAATATCCGACGAATGATATTTTGTTAAAAGAGTTAATATTCATATTACATTTTGAGGTTCGCTTGAAGCCAAAATTAATATTCAAATTATATTTTGGCGTTTGTTCGAAGCCAGTGTTAATATTCATAATATATTTTGGTGTTTGTTTGAAGCCTGATTTAATACTCGTATTATATTTTGGTGTTTGCTTGAAGCCAGTGTTAATATTCATATTATATTTTGGTGTTTGCTTGAAGCCAGTGTTAATATTCATATTACGTTTTGATGTTTGTTTGAAGCCAGTGTTAACCTTCATATTATATTTTGGTGTTTGCTTCAAGCCAGAGTTAACATTCATATTATATTTTGTTGTTTGCTTCAAGCCTGATTTAATACTTAAATTATATTTTGGTGTTCGTTTGAAGCCAGCGTTAATATTCATATTATATTTTGGTGTTTGCTTCAAGCCAGAGTTAACATTCATATTACATTTTGGTGTTTGCTTGAAACCTGATTTAATACTCATATTATATTTTGGTGTTCGCTTGAATCCAATGTTAATATTCATATTACATTTTGCTGTTTGCTTGAAGCCATAATTCTTGCAAAAATTTCTTGGTAATTTTTTGTGACTTATTATTCTCCCACATCCTAACAAAACCTGCCACTTCATTGGATTTAAAATATACGAGTAACAAATTACAATGCCAAAATATAATCAACTGAGGAAATATTACACCTTGAATTTCAAAGACAAATTCTTAGTACAACAACCAACATGAACATTTTGACGCAAACGTTCTATGGCTACATCCTGTTTGATACTACTTTATTTTTAGTTCTAAAGCAGAAATTCTCGTCGCTTCTGCAGTGGGAATTGCAAGAAAAGCTGGGGGTCACAGAGCATCTAGAATCCTTGCAAGAAGGATACAGAATTTGACAGCCTTTCTCAGGAAATGTATGTGGCATGAAAGACATGTATTGAAGTTAAAAAATGTTTGTCTACTTAATCCTCCAAGAAATGTTGACATTAGCTGAGAGAATTTCCCGTGAGTTGAAAAATAAACAGAATTTGCTCAGAGGCTGTTTTCACAAAAACCGATAATTTCAAATAGCAATATTTAATTTTGTCCTTCAGAAAACAAGTGAATAATTTAATTGTCGTTAATAGCAATGCTCAGTGGAAGTAGTTCAAGGTTAAAACGTTGGTTTAAGTTCGACTGAACTATAGCAGTTCTTTCAAGTAGAGGTAGAAAATTTTCTATCTAAACTCTGATATTTACATATCAGACGAAGTATGCCGTGCAAATTATGCATCCAGTACAGGCAACAAGTACAATACAACAAATGCCTGTAGGTACCCAAAATTGTTTTCAAATTTTCTAAAAAATATTTTGCCTCCTCCTTATCAGGTATTCGAATATAGGTATAATTTTTTATTCAATTTTGGGATTATCACAGCATAATGTTTTGTATTAGGATTTAATTAATTTCATGCGGTCTACCTGCCGATAAGACACACACATACACACACACACATATATATATATGTTGTGGGCCGGGTAGCTCAGTCGGTATACCGACTGACCACAGGCTGGACGGTCCGGGATCGAATCCCGGTGACGACGAGATTTTCCGCCCGTCCAGACCGGCCCTGGGGCCCACCCAGCCTCCTGTAAAATGGGTACCGTGTCTTTCACGGGGGTAAAGTGTGGCCGGGGCGTTTTGCTGACCACTTACCCCCTTCTAATGTCGCGGTCATGGAAGAGTGAAGCTATAACTCTACCCAAACTCTGGGCCACACCGGGCCTGTAACGGGATACTTTACTTTCATATATATGTATATATATATATATGTGTGTGTATATATATCCATATATATATATATATATACTGAAGAGTTCTCGGACCCAAACAGCCTTCTATTTGATAGGCGCCGCGGTTATTATCCAGGGGTCTGAAGCGGCTGAGGATGGGAAACACTACTAAACTTATGTAGGTTTGAGCGATACATTGACATCTCCCCCCTCCCACGAGTCGTCGTAACGTGCATGGCGACATTACCTTAAAAAAACAAAATTAATTATTTTAGTATAGTCATTTTTGGGAAGTAGATAATATATCTCAACTGATCAACAAATTTACTCTATTTTACAGAACCCGAAGAAATATCAATTTCTCCAAAAACTTCCAAGCTAAATTGCTAGCTGAACTGGATAGAAATTCCACTTCTGGAACATGATACAAAAGTGCCAGCTACAAATTAGAGAAGGTAGACCAGAGCAAAAGTTTATCTCCCTTCCAGATTTCTTCTTTCTCTGCTCAGAGACAATTACTTTTTTATTTGAATAGGCAATGTTTTTTAAATTGGTCTTAGACAAATTCAGCATATCTCTATACAGTATATTAGTTAGTGTAAAGTATAATAAATATAATAATTATAATAATAATAATAAGTATGATTTTCGGAAATAAATTGCATGCGACAGGAATTATATGTTGTGACTTTTTCCTACAATATTCATCTTGCACTTCTGTGAAACCAAGAAGGAAAGGATCCAACAATACATAACTTACGCGTGTCTTCACGTAAGGGCCTGTTATTTCTGCTCGACTCTAACTAAGAATTTCCTTTCGACAGATTTTGCAAAAAACCCGTGCAGCGGGAGTTGAAGTATGCTTGGCGGGCAACTGGATTAAAAGAAAGAGGAACGGACGCAAGGACGGACGGACGGATGGAAGAACGGGGACGTACAGATAGACAAATAGACATCGTGAATTTAACATTCATTTTTTTTTAATATTGCTAATGCGTCTAAAGCGGGAAAAATTCAGCTTCCGTGTATTTGCCATAAGGCTTTAATACGGACAGTAACATTGAGTTATTTAAAAATGTAGTTACGAGCCATATGAAGGCACCAACCAATTAAAAGGGCGTTTGTTCTCTGTATTGAATTTTTCAGTATTTGCTATCTGTTTTGTGCAGTTAATAAAATAAAATAATAAGAGAATAGGAATGAGCAAACTCTCAAACACACACACACATATGCTGGTCGACAGAACGGAATACACTAGATGAAATGGGAAGCTTTGAGACTGTGTTCAAAGCGAACAAGCCAATCCAGTGCACTAGTTTGAAGGCACTGTTTTGAATCTCGTCCACATTTTAAGCTACCTTCTTCAAGGAGCACTGCAGGTTTCTAAGTTATTCTATATTACTGCGAAAATCATAGGTTTAAAATAAATTAGGATCTCTATGAAACATTTATTTCCTGTAATAATCCATCTTCAGTTGGTGCAAAATGAGTATCCTGCGAATTAATGTATTAACATTAAAATCCACAGATTTTATAACTTTTTTGATCAGATTGAAGTATCCTTATTTTCCGGACATGAAAAAGCATTAACCTCTTCCCTGTGCAGAGTTACGTTTGGTACCCAAATTAAGTTTTGTACCCAAATTACGTCTGGTACCCAAATTACGTTTGGTACCCAAAACGTAATTTAAACTTAATGATATAATCTACAAATTTTGAATTATGTCGAAAGATCAGAAATTTTTATTAAAATTAATAAACTTGGTAGAAACAAATACCAGATAATCAAGCTGAGAGGCGATCCTGAACTGGCCTAAAATTTGGTAAATTATAGAATTATATAATAATCGTATTTTAACAAAGCTCTATGGACAAGCTTGAGAGAAATTAGAAGGCACGTAAGGAATTTACGCACTCACACACACACACACACACACACACACACACATATATATATATACACATATATATATGTGTGTGTGTGTGTATATGTGTATGTATATATGTATACATATACACCACACACACACACACACACACACACACACACACATACCATACACACAAGCAGTCACAGAAAATATTCATATTTCACTACAAGTTTTACCATGCTGAGCCAAACCCAGGGATGACGAACCATTCCAGAAATAAGTGAAATTTTCACAGTGTCCATAATCATTGAGCTAGACGGATCAGGTAAATATTTAAAATGATCTTGGGTGACATCATCCTGCGTTTTATCAAACAAGAGTTTATTCATCTTCACAAAACAAAAAAATATGTATTTTATACTGATTTTTATTCAATTTTGCTATAGGTTTCGCCTGTCTAATTCAGCCATTATCAGGTAGGAATACTAATCCATGAAAAGGGTAATAAGTGACAGAGGCCTCTCCGTACAAACAGTGGGTATAAGATCAGACTAAACACAAAAGGTAGACGAGTATTCCCACTACATTAAATACCGTACTAATGGCTACAGACTTAACGAGCTTTTCCAGTGTGTTTCATTTTTTTATTACATTTATATTGCAGACAATTTTTACTTCAAAACACTGCAATATTCCTGTGAAGTATAGCAACACAATTCATCCAGCAATTTTAATGTCAGTCATTACTTCGTGTTCGGAAATATATTTATAAATTTTACAACAATCGTACATCCACTGTTTGTTAGGAAAGGATTCTACTCTTATTTACTCCTTTTGTGAAGAAGTATTCCTACCTGATGATGGCTGCAATAGGTAGTCGAAACATGTAGTAGCATTTAAAAAATCTATAAAAATTCTATATAGTTGTGTTGTTCGGGAAGATCAGTAAAGACCTGTAAGTAAATTTTTATTTTCAATCACCACATGCGTATTGTGTAGATTAGATTCCAGTAACATTATTTTAAGAGCAAAGTTGAAGTTAATATTTCATAGGTTTTTTGAAAAGAATATATATAAATTATTACATGAAGAAAGCGTGTTCACTTATTCGCAATTTTATATGTTTTTTTAAATCCATTATTTTTCTAACTCCGACCTATTAAAATATTACTGGTATTTTTAATAACTTAGTCATACACAATAATTAACTTGAAGTACTAGGTTTGCAGAAATTCGTTTTTGATAAGCAGCACTTACAAGTACGGAATTTAAAACTCTTGCGTTAGTAAGAATACGCAACACGCGAGGCAACTTTGTCTCTTGTGTATTGTTGCTAGTTTTAAGTTATCTTGTGTGTAATTGTTGTTGGTTGTCTTGTGTTTATTGTTGTAGTTGACTTGTGTGTATTGTTGTCATACGTATTTGTTGTACTGTGTGTGCATTGCTGTTTTTTGCTTTAGATGCCGACCTGCTAACTAGAAATCAGTATTCTGAAGGTCCTGCAACCGGCCACCTCAGCACAGGTTTTTCTTGGTTTTTCTTTGTCTATAAGCAAATGCTGAGACGTTTCCCAAGATTCCAAGTTGCCACTACATGCTTCTCATGTGGCCCTCCCGACTTAAATTAAGTAGTAACCTATTTCATATTTTGTATACATGTAAAATAAACAGGGTGACAACCCAATTGCAGTTAATAAATATTATTATTATTATTAACTTGCCGCCGATAAGGATTTTTCACGTTATTTCTGTTCCTTGTAATAGCATCTGGAAGTCACCTATTTGAATGTTTTTTGCACATTTCCAGTTCTCTAGGCCTTACAAAAGAATATGCACTTTTTTTCCAGATACTTCTTTTAGTTAACCTAATTCTCTTACAACGTGCCATCACATTACCCACATTTATTACAGCGATTATTGCAGATGAAGACAGGAGTTTTTTTTTCTAACATTATTTACCATTCTTTATCGTATCTATGATTTTCTTCCACATTATACTCTTCATCTTATAAATAAAATAAAAATTTTATTAAAATCTTCTCCTTTTTGTCAGTATCCTTTCTCATTTGTCCTTAACATCTTCAACATAAATTCGTCATTTATTTCGAAACTCTTCTCGAATCCCTAATTACAAGGTTCGTCTCTTCACTTACCTGCCATTTTTACTCTCAACGTTCCTTTACATCTTCACGCATCATCATAAATTTCGTCATCCCCGTTGTGTTTATAATAAACTAGACTGGAGTGTATATACTTGTCTAACACAACTATATCTTGTGTTAGACAGCTTTATACACTCCAGTCTAGTTCACGTATCATATTTTCGTATCGTGCTTCAATATTTGACATTTTTCCTGAAAAAATTTCGTTCTTTCAATACTCACCTACTTTTTTAGATTTTAATATCATTTCTTGTAAACGCATTTCCTTAAATTGTTTTTAATAATTATAGTAAAAACTGCAGGTAAATACTACAACTGAAAAATAGCAATTATCATTACTTCTTCTGGTGTTTTTATAAACCGTTCCCATTTTTTTTTTAAAGTTTAACAACAGAATGTACAAAATACTTTATCCCTCTACGTGACGCAAAAAGAAGGCTGAGCATGGGTGAGACTCTAAAAATAAAAGCAAGAGTTAGTCAAGCAGATATACAACTCGTGTTGTCCAGAAGAACAGCAGCAAATAAGGTTAAATTTTATATAATATTTTTTTCAATACCACCACGCTTATTTGACTAAAGATTGTCCTTCTTATTGCTATTATAATATTTTTGTAAACTGAATTCCAAAGTCTAGTTATATTTCTAAAATAAAAATTATTTTCCTCGAAAGGCTGTATATTGGTATGTAATGCATAGTAAGAAGTGTCTTTACTTGTATGAAGAATATTGCGTGGTTCTTATTGTTAGCATATGCGGCTCTGTATTGGCGGTAGGATTTTATACGAGTTTGTAAAAATCTCAAATATCATATATTAAAAACTATGTCCTAATTTGTTGTCCTTCCACTCATCAGCATTATGAGACGTGAAGATTCTCATGTGTATTGCCTGGGTACGGAACCTACAATTCAAAGCTGACAAGTACTATCCAAAATCCTTAGATATTCTTTTATATGCGTCTACACATACACCTAAATTAAACGCGTTCACTATGCCTTTGAGAAGCAGCAGGTAAAATGAGGCACGGAAGACAAATATTTTTAATATTTCAAAACTCGACCACATTCAAACGAAATCCTTCTGCTAAAATTAAATCCTCTTATTAATTTGACAAAAATCTGTAGAGTGTAAACACAGAGGATACCGCTGTTAAAGAAATAAAAATTATTTCATTTTCTGGGATATTAAGTGTAGAAAGCTTACTCATCCTATCATTCTGCCTTTTCATACTTCATGGAGATCAAATAAATTTTGTAACTATAAAAGTGAGCTGAGATGGCATACCTACATACTTTATGCTGTTACCACCGAAGAAGCATTTGTTGATATTTTATCCAAATGGCAACATTCTTAGTAACATAAAGCTTATTTGTAGACAGAGAGTCATTCGTTCTACTACTACTACTACTACTAAAAGCACTGAACTTAAGGACATACAACGCGGACACTGCCGTAAGAAAGCCACAGCGAACATACAAAACAAATTTCAGATAAAATAAATACATCCCTTATAGGAATAAGCGAACCCCTTCTATTACGGACTACACAAGACAGATGCCGAAGTCATGAAATGCAAAGTAGTTTATACAGAGGGTAAATTTAAATCAGCCAAGCGTACAAAATAATCCGCAGGATGTTATTATTTGCATACAGGGAATTTTTACACAAGATGGTTGAAATTTGATCTACGTTTTGGGAGATTATTATTTAAATTATATATTTCATTACATAGTACATAAAATCGAGAAGAATGAGATGTGCTGGGCGTGTGGCGCGTATGGGTAAGGTGAGGGGGGTGTATAGGGTCTTGTTGGGGAAACCGGAGCGAAGGAGACCCCTGGGGAGACCTAGGCCTAGATGGGTGGATAATATTAGGATGGATCTCCAGGAGGTGGGAGGTGGGTATATGGACTGGATTGGGCTGGCCCAGGAGAGGGACAGCTGGCGGACGATTGTGAGTGCGGTAATGAACCTTCGGGTTCCGTGAAATGCAGGGAATTTCTTGACTATCTGCAAACCAGTTAGCTTCTCAAGAAGGACTCTTCACCATGGAGTAAGTAAGTACATAAATCAAATCTATGTTATGTGTAGTACCAATGCTTTTAAGAATGTTACTTATTTGTGTGCAGTATTTACATTTATTTGTTACTGTTCGGAAAGTAATGTCAAATTCAAATATTATTTAAAGGAACTGAAGGAGTAAAATAACTATTTTCCGTTCTTTTGAACCAAATGTAACAAATCTAAAGAGATGAATACAGGAACCAATTATTAATATACATAGTTCCGTCAGAGTAAAGCATTTAGATCGCTTAAAATTTGAATTCTTACTACAGGTTTGATAAAGCCTAGGTCCTTGAATACAAGAATTAATACAATCCTAGTCTCTACTCCGATAGAATTTAAATTTCTTATCCAAATGTACACATTGAAATTTTTAGAAGCAATCGGCTAAATTAAGCAGTGTGTAGTTCGTTTCCACTTGGTTCGTGTGTAAATATGGTGTTGTGGTTTCATTGGAGTTTACTATGAAGCTCGCAAATTTCCTTCGGGAGAACACATTACAGTTGTGTGGTTGAATATTTCGGGGAAACTGGAAATTTGAATTCTCAATGTGAAATCTTTAAATAAATAATATCTGTATGAAATAAATATCCGTATTCCTCGGAACTTCAGCACGTAAACCTATATACAACAAGCCATCATTACTGAAAGCGTGGAAATAAGATTATATGGAATATCTTCCAGTTTTCTGAATATAATCTGCACATGCAATGCTTCAAAATACAAAGAAATCATTACGTAATATTTTAGAATACATGAAATTTCACACCTTATTCTTATGCTTATGCAATTTTGAGATGCGTTATGGAAAGAGTGAGAGGAAAAATTTCTGAAATAATTTATCTCAATAATTAACCAACTTGATGCACACGTGCACGAGACGGCCACCTATAGGTGTGATGATACCAGAGGCTATGTAAAGCAATTTTGACCTCCTGATGATGAGCACATGTGCTCGAAACATGTAGAGGCATGAAATGAACTTATTGCAAAACAAAAATTTTGTGCATCAAGTTGGTTAATTACTGAGATAAATATACTGAGATGCACGCTCAGCAAAACATCTAAATTTCTGAAATAATATTGAATATTTTAGAGGAAAAGAAATCAAAATGAAACGAGAATCCGTGGCAAGTAATATTGAGTTAAAGTTTTATTTTACTCCCTTTTTTAAGCAGTTATAAAAATGCGTTTTAAAAATTATATAAACTTCAACTAGAAGTCCGGTTAATAATTGTTGTGGAGGTGTACACCATTGAAACAAATCTTCTGACACGTGAAATTAAAAACGTACATAACTTGCGGCCGGAAGATTAATAAATTTTGTAACCACATATTAATGTTCATAGTATTATGAGAATAAATTCCACAATGTATCAGCCGCAGACTACGTATCCATGGGAAAACCGTGTTTACGTTCCATTGTTTGTCGTCATTGCGTGCTGCAAAGCGAAACGTAACCCAATGTTAATGTTTCTTTCTCATCACCTTTGTTGTAATGTGTTCAATGGTTATATACAAAGAAATGAACTTAAAGCTCATGAATACTCAGTTATTTCTTTTGCCTTATTGAAACGCTTTAGTAGCCACACACATACTGGGTGTTTCGAAAGAAACTACTCATTGTTGTACATTAGAATTTTCAGTGTTACGTGGGCTTATGGAAGTCAACGAAGATAGTGATTTCACCAAATCGTGTAATTTATGACATACAAGAAAATGATGTGCACAGGATGAAAGAACTGGAATTCGAGTAATCTCATAATATACCGTACAATTTACTATTCATTTTCAAATTGCTCTTCCCTGGAATTTCGTTATAATTTGTGCGTGTTCCAGTGATGACTTTCTAAGAGTTAAGTTGCGTTTACTTAATGTAGACATTTGGCACGAAACGCAACAGGACTTCGACTTACTTGTACTTTATACAACGAACAGTCCTCGACTGTATAGCCCATGTAGTTTCGAATATTACAATTATTATGAAAGATGGGCTGTAATAAAATGGAAGGAACATTCAATTGCTTCATTTATGGTCTTGGTTATGCATTTTACTGGAGGAAATAAGGAGGAACAAAAAAATTCAGTGATTACAATCAATCACGAAGTAGTAAAGGAAACTTTCTGGTTGCCTTGGGTGTTAATAATACTGTTACAAATAATTAACTTTTTTTTTCTTTTTTCCTTAAATCAAAAAGGAGAAATTCGACTCTTTGTGACGATGGAGCCTTGTTTACTGTTGGAGTTCATAGTGACTTTAGTAGTTGTTTTGTAAGGTCTCAGTAGTCATCTTCACCATCATCTCTCAAGAGTAAGCCCTTGATAGATCTGTTCCGGCTTCGTCTAATAGTCTCTTCAAATACCCTCCAAGTCATCTTCGTCCATTTTGTCTGCAATTCAATATCATTCCTCGCATCTTATTGCTATTCATTCTTGTTCATGTCGTAGCCAAATTGATTTGCAACCCTTAGTTTCTCAGCAGTCTACTCTATAACAATAACTACGATATTCTCAATCTAAAATTCCTGTTACGTGTTTCGACTGATAATGATAGCCATCATTAGTTTGATAAGAAAGACGTGAAAAGAAAATTGTTACAGCTACATTGCTGGTTAGAGTTCTCGAAACTACACCTCAGTATTAGTCTACACGATTCCTTCTTAGATTGTTTTACTGTGAAATTGTATGTAACTGATTACCAGCTGAGTGACCTCTTATACCAGAAGATTTCCATTTTCATCAACACCGCTGTGAGAACATCCGATCACGAAGAATTGAAGAAACATTTGACCGTAATTAATAGTAAGATAATAATTCCATTTTCATAAACGTAATTATTTCTGGCACAGTTATCTCATTTGTTTTTAAGTCAATTCATCCCTGTTGTTTTTAAATAATCTAATATGTAAGAAATTCATTCGAACATAACAAATACATTCTATTCAAATCAGCGTACATTTATTTCAGTTCAGTTACATGTTTCAACCATACATTGTTATTATCCGGCTAGCGCACAAGGAAGAATAAAATTACACAGCTGCTTTTAGGGTTGAGACCTCAGTGCCTAAATAATTTGGACAGACCTAAGAAAGAATATAGGATGAATTGCCTATGTACTATAAACAATAGCCAAGCTGTTATCCATCAATGCAAGAAAACAAACAGAAAATTGCACAGCTGCAGTGCAAGTATATACGAGGGAGGGTCACATGAAAACCGTGAAAGTGCGATAAAAATTCGAACCACAGATCGATTTTCTTGTAAGTTTCAACAATGATACTGATGGTTTGAAGAGTGACCGACAGGTGGCAGTAGGATACTACATAGAAAAATGAAGTCATTTTCTACCTTTTGTGTTCAAAAAATTACAAGATAAAACATAGTTGAAGTTTACATTTGACTTATCCTCGCACTTTAACCAAGAATGGATTCGGGAAAACATAATCCCAAACTATGCCAAAATTAACAACTGTTAAAACCTTCGTTCCTAAGGCTATCCAAGTCGAGAAGTAAACATTTTATATAAATACCTATTTGATATCTCAATCCTAAATGAAATTGTGTGCTTACTCTCCTTATTATTTGTCAGCCTGATAATAATAGTATGACTGCTGACTTGAACTAAATTATGTACTGATTTGAATTAAGTATATTGGTTGTGTTTCATTGAATTTCTAATATCTTCAAATCCATTTGCTGTTTAAACTATTTATTTCAATATATTTCAGCCACCACTCCTTTCTATGCAAATTCGGCTGTGAATTTCAATTGTTGCATTTCTTTAACTGGTGCCTATATTCAATACTGTCATTAGCACACTTGGATATTCCAAATTATGTGAGTTTAACATTAATCCAAACAGGGTTGCTGTAACATCAGCCAATATAAACTTTAGTCTATGAAGAGTAGGACGGTGTATACAGTTGCGGTGTAAATTTCCAAGAGATGGCTGGAAGCTTCGATAAACAATAGGCATTGTTTATTCGCCTGAAGTTGGCTAAACCGCGCGGCTGCAAATCGCCAATTCTGAAGACTTAATTTACCCACGTGATTACAGTAAACGCGTGATAAACATTTCCTCTCAGACAATTTTACATAAAAATAAACCGAAGGTTTTCTGAAGAAATGTCTAGTTTTGTTCGTCACTGGAAATTCTTTACTTGATTGCCCTATGAATTTTATCCATTTGCAAATATCAACAATTGAGTTTTATGATCTGGAATGTACTTAGTTGCTATGAAATGCGACGTGCAGGACAAGACGTTACCGAGAGCCGTGATAGAAGTTTTCAGACTTTTGTTTTATAATAAGGAAGGTCGATTTTGAAATTTCGGCCCAAATAATTTTTTTCGTGTTGTCCTCAGATCCCCCCTTCCCCCCACTGAAAGGAACTTGTGGTAACACTTCAATCAGGCAAAAGATATACCTTCCGCATTCCCTCCGATTACCTATTGCGTAATAATCTCATTTTTCGACGCGATAAATATTAGATAAAGGTAAAGGTAAAATGATCCCGTTACAGGCCCGGTGTGGCCCAGAGGGTGGATAGAGGTATAGCTGTACTCTTCCATGACCGCGGCCCTAGAAGGGGGTGAGTGGTCAGCAGCAGGCCCCGGCCGCAATTTACCCCCGGGAAAGAACCGGTACCCATTGTACAGGAGGCTGGGTGGGCCCCAAGGCCGGTCTGGACGGGAGGAAAATCTCGTCCCCACCGGGTTTCGATCCCCGAACCCTCTAGCCCGTACCTTAGTCGCTACACCAACTAAGCTACTCGGCCCACCGATAAATATTAGCTTTTTTCGTAAAATCGTAAACAAATTAGAGAGCTTTAAAGTCGAAAGGAAAAATGCTAGAAACTTTCTCTGTTACGTCACACGCTGCAAAATTTATGGCATATTAATGATTGCAATAGTGTAGTAAAACCACGGATGAAATGTTACTTCAGCAGCAGTACTGTTAACGGATGCTAGATGTATAAAACTTAGTGCCTATGTTTTCTCACCCCTGTTCAGCAGATCTGTGTTTGCCGCTACGAAGGAATGTGCACGACGGCTAGATTACACACCTGTCCGCTGTAATTATGCTATGACACAGTATACACAGCTGGGATATACCTTGCTACACCAATATTCCCTTCACTCAATCATGTACTGAGCGAGATCCAGAGGAAAGGGAACACGAAAATTCATCAGTAATAGGATTAAATCCAGCAACAATCTGTCGCTAGCTCCAAGGAACATCAGTCTCATTACATGGTATTCTGTTGGCAATTTTGGGAACATTAAACTTTATCAGGGAATAAATATGATAAATTATATTCTTGGAAATCATTGTTTTGTCGAGTGGACGGGACATTATTTTACCAAAAATCTTTTCAAATAACCGAGAGTATCATTAATTTAATCAGCAAATATGAGTATTATTAACTGTTTTGTTATGGTTGTATAACAACTTATTATAATTTGAACAGTTGGTTCTTTAATATCCCATGCCCGTAGAAAAAATATCTCACTTTAAATACGAATTGCCAAGTTAACTTGGCAATTTTTTACATTTTCTGATACAAATTCTTTGTCTCCTAGTTTCAACTCCATCTTTAAAATTAATTATTATTCATCTTCATTTGTTTTTCCGTGATCTTTTCCTTCATTCTTTCTTCTGCTCTAGTCTCTGTTTTGGGCCTTGTAGGGGCTAAGATCCACCCCAAAGGCTAGTAACGTGAAAGGTCTATTAAATAATTGATTCCAACTGTTGCTTTCACTTGAAGAGGAAGTAACCTCTCTATGATTTTCAGAAAATACTTCTGCTAATTTCTGTACCAAACTGTGGGAACATGTCGAAGATCAATAGACAGGATCACTGTTGGGCGCTTTTTTAAAATTGCGAAAGACGTCTGTTAACTTCGTCATGTCTGACCGTCCGTCCTTCGGTCCGTGCGGAACAACTCGTCTCCCACTTGACGGATTTTCATGAAATTCGATATTTTATTATTTTTAGAAAATTCTTGCCTTTTTTAGATATTGTGGAAAATTCTTGTAGAGAGACGCAGGCCACAGATGACATAACGACGCATGAGCATTGCATGCTGGATACTTCAGGCTACAAATACACAAACAATCTGTGTAATATTCCTTGCTTTTCCACTACAAAATGGTTGCACGAACGCGTCTAAATGTTACGCTGTACGTTCATTGACTGTCTTGTGTTGTTAACAGCGCCATCAGACGTGGCACAAGGAATTTTGTAATCTTTGAAGGCCATTTAAAAAGCAGCAAATCGAAGTAAATTTGATGACTCCAGGGATGTCAGGATGTGCCGCTGGGCAAAGAGCTTCCGACTTTTCGACGCCTTTTATTGTCTTCTCTTCCAGAGTCACGCAGTTGATCAACCTTTGATACACCGTCGTCTTTTAACGTATGGAACGTGTTGAATCTTCAGCAACAACTTTTTGAGAGTCTACGCCTTTCAGAGTAAATCAGTTTCTCTATAATTCTTGTGGTATTTCATTTTTTCTCCATTAGCGCTCTTACAGTTAGAGAGGTTAATGTATGTTGCTGACCGAAACTAGTAACCCTGCGACCTGAGACACAGGTCTGTGGCCCCTCGATAGCTGTGACCATTAGTTCGTAAACGGTTGGGGGCATTGTCCCTTGTGTTTGTTGTATGTTGTACAGGACGCTGCCTCCTTGACGAATTGACCACTAGTTCAGGTGGGTCCTAAAGGTGTGTGTGTGTGTGTGTGTGTGTGTGTGTGTGTGCGTATAATTATGTGTGATCTATCAATCTGAAAAAAAGAGGCGACCTAAGAATATTTGGGTTGTTTCACCACAGACAGAATAAGAAATATAAGCCTCATTATCTTGAACGTTGCCGTGATATGTATCCCAAAATTACTACGCAACAACACAATGCTAAAATAATGCTGAATTATAGACCACATGGACGAAGATGATTTGGAAGATCTTTGAAGGTAATATTAGACGATCCCGAAACAGGTATATCAAGGCATAACTAGTGACGGACAGTGATGATGGCGATGATTTTTTATCATCAATAAGTACTCTGAAACTGCCGGAATTTTTTCTTTGTTGTTTTTCTTTCGTGTAGAAGTGCTTAGCGAAAAAGATGTGCCCAGTTTCGTAGGAAGAGTGGCGGACAAGCGAAGAGAAGTTTTGAAATTAGAGACGAAATAAATAAAAGTAGAAAAGGAAGAAGGGATTTCCATAATTAATTTAATGTAAAAGTAGGTTTGAACGGGATATTAAGTTAATCTACATTACCTATTAAAGTAAATGTGAATTTCTAAAATGTCTAACTTTAATTACACATTTAATTTAACAAAGCCTTTAAAATTGCATTATTATGCAATATGGAATAGTAGGGTAATTGCGAATGATCACTGGACAGAATGAGGACTGAATTGTCCATGTCCTGCTCCTTGTGCAATAGGTAAAGCAATCCCATTACAGGCCTGAACAGGCCCAGAGGGTTTCAGGAGACTGTGGCTCCCAGATTTCAAGACAATCGGCACATGAATGTGGTAAGGTTGTCACCCCTACGCACCGGCCGCCTTTACCCGCAGGAAATATTCCTGATACTCATTTCTATTAGAGGTTGAGTCAATCCCAGAGCTATAGTGCAGCCGGAAGGATTATGTCAATGAAAAACTCCAATGATAACATCGGGAATCGAACCCGCGACCTTCCGGCTTGTAGCGCAGTGCCTGAACCAACTGCGCCACCGCGTGCCCCCGCCCCTTGTATACTGACCTAAAATATTCTCGGACGATCTGCGGGAACTAGGGTACGCAGTGAGCAACATATCTGAAAGAATCGGAAATTGATTGCTTTTAATAAGACTGAGCCACATTTAAGCTGGAAAATGACATTTGTGAAATATACAATAATTTTAATGTTTTGCACATGTTGTACTTTCAATATTCCTAAACATCTACGACAGTGCGGACAGTTAAATTTGAATCAGATGATCTGATTTTACTATATAAAAAGTTGCAAACTTATTTTCGGAAAGGAAGACAGAGACTTGAAACGTATTTTATTGTAACGTGTTTGTACATGTCTAAGCAACCTTTATAAACTCAGCTAATGCATAATTAGAAGGATAGTGACGAGTATTCATAAAACAGAATAAAGTGTATTGAAATTCTCCAAAGCCGAAGCCTTTGTCTAGTGAACACTCCTACTGGTATATTGTTGTTGAAGACGGAGACCCACATAATAAAGTCTCCTTCTTGAACACAATAGACTAGAGCTACTAGCATCCATCCTATACGCTATTCATACTGAAGCGTTCAGCTTGGGCTAGAAGAGAGAACTGCAATTATTTTCAGTGCAGGTGAAATATGGACAGAAATGCCGCTTCTGAAGAAAAAAGGCCGCAGGTAATTAAAACTGGAAGAAACGGTGAATTAGTATAGAGACTATATTTGGTACCTTCGGTTTGTGCAGATATAACGTGTCAAAAGAAGTGGATCTTACCGGTGTAACCCTAAATCAATAATGAAAATTGCCTGAAGGGTTTATTACGCACTTTAATGAACCTAATAAATTGAAAGAAAATAAACGTCGTTTATTTCTACCTTTAGCTGCTTTTACCCTTACCGCAAGAAACTAGAAGAAGGCATTATCTTGTTTTATGATTTTTAATTGTAATGTTTTGCAGTAAGATGTATTTTAACTCATAACCATTGTAATAAAGAATTTACGAGACTATATTTGTGTTATTGTCGCATATGATGTGTAATGTCTTGGTTGCTGGTGGTCGGCTGTTAGGAGCAGAGCAGCAGACTATGCGTCCGGGATGAGGGAGATTGTGCGACTTTGCAGTCACAAAATTTCCTTCAACCCGGACGCATAGCCTGCTGCTCTGCTCCTAACAGCCGACCACCAGCAACCAAGACATTACACAACATATGCGACAATAACACAAATATAGTCTCGAACTCCTGATGATGGGCATATAAGTGCCCAGAACATGTTGAGCAGATTATAACTGCAATAAAGCATTTAGTAGCATCTAGTTGGTTCTCTTCTCTACGCTTATGCAAAGATGCACGGACAAACATACAACAATTTACATCAAATTTACGAGTTCTTTGCACAATTTTTTGTCGACGTAAGCTCTGAAAATACTTAAAAACAAGTAATTTCACCACGTGGATCGGTGACTGGCTAACATTCTTTGAAGAGGTCTTTTCTTTAGTATGTGAAATATATAATAGTAGGACTGGGCATTTTTTTGTTAGTCTAAGGATCTGTAAATCATTTACAATGCACAGAATGAACAATATGAAACCACTGTCTTAAGGTTTCACTTTCTACTGTTCAAACAAAAGCACGCGGCCCACAACATTTTATTGTTCGACTGAAATAAACTTCTTTAAATCGTCTCCATCGGAGTCCGTGAAAGTCTATGTGTAGGTATCTGGCTATTCAGAAACAACAGAAGACTTCGTCTGCATGGTAGAGTACAACTGGAGTTCCTCGCGTCTCGTTCACCCTCTTGGCACCTAATTTCCTCGTCAGGCGTGTCTGTATGGGACCTTCATCTTAACAATATTTTCTGCAGCGGTTACCGGAGTGGTGATAAGTCCTTAGCCCGACCAGGAAGGAAACAATCTCGGAAGCATGTCAGGGACGCGCGCGATTTCAACAACATCGAGACGCGAGCTCTCATCAAGTATTTTTTTCTTGCAAGGCAAGGTGCCGAAGGAAATTTACACCATTCTGACAAGAACAATAGCTTGTTTCCTTCTTGATCGGGCTAAGGACTTCTCAGTACCCCCGTACAAGTAAGAACACTTCATTCGAAAACTATGGCTATATTTTGGGGGCAGAAATTCATTTAAGAATGTGGCTAATTGATATTACTTAATTTTGAATGTGTTTAAAATATATTTCTGATCGCCTTTGTTGTATATTTGAGACGGGTACGAGTAAATACATAAAAAAGAAATTTCAAATTAAAATGGGCAGATTATACTCAATTATTATACAAACTAGTGCACATATATAAAATTTGTAAAATTTTACACATTAAAACATTAAAACGCTCCGAAATGTTTCGGTCCTAGGGCCATCATCAGGGAGCCATATCGCCCTTGCTAAAGTTACACTATAAAAGTCACATTAATTTCGCTGTACCTTTTGGGTATTGTGGCAGCATGCCGTGTTGTGTAATGTTATGTTGCGAAGAGTGACCTGCTGCCGCAATACCCAACTGGTACAGCGAAATTAATGTGACGTTTTATATTGTGACTTTAGCAAGGACGATATGGCTCCCTGGTGATGGTCCTAGGACCGAAACATGTCGGAGCGTTTTTAATGTTTTAATGTATAAAAATATTTTATAAATTTTATATATGTGCAGTAGTTGGTATAATAATTGAGTGACTCGACAACATGCACGGTGTAACAACGAAAATAGGACAGAGTATAGTTATATAAGAGTACTTAGAATGTACACAATTTTAACTATTTTCATGTGCGCAACATAAAATTTAAGCAAATTTGCAAAAAAATTTTATTTTTCAATTTTTTAGAAACGTGGAATGAAGTGGCTGTGCTGTGCTAAAATTATTTATATTTTAAACATTTACTTGAATAATTCTCGGCCACATTTCCTCCGAACTGGAAGAGTAAGCACACACTCCCTCCTCTTCAGCTTTTCTGTGTAAACTCTCCTTTTTCCTAGCGATCATTGCTGCTACTGCTACTGATAATCCTGCCCGCACTTTTGTAATGAATTTCCTGTCCCACTGTAGCTGCCACATTTACTCCTTTCTTAACTTTGTTTCTTTCTAGGCTCTTTCTTCTCCCTTGAGAAAAATACAACTACGTAGTTGCATTAGAAAGATAGTGTAAATGGACTAAATGTAACAAATGCTAGGGCCAGTCTGAATGATAGGTTTTAAAAATAATACATTTTTTTCTAAATAAATTTTAGCTTCTCTCACAAGACGTTCTAATCCTACCCTGTTTTTAATTAAGTTCTGCGCCTAGAACAAGGTGTTTTGAAATCGTCTAATGTTTAGACTAGCAGTGAAACCAAAAATCAACAAGTTATTAGTTTTCCAGTATTTGACATGTAAGTTAATACAAGAGGGCCAGGAAGAATTTTCGAGATACCCTTTCTTATAGACGCTGTAAACCAAATTGGGAGACATTCGGAATCATAAATCAAGGATAATATAAATGACTTTGACCATTAGATCCTGAAGATATTAAAGTCGTAACTTTGACAGTAATCATTAAATAATGACTTTGGTTGCAACTGAATACAGACGAAATACAGGCCTCATGTTTGCTGCTTTAATATCTAAGTTGTCATTTAAATTAATTTTTTAAAATTACAAGAACTTTTAGTGCTCTGATTAAGTTAGTACTATGTTAAATGATGACTGTTAGTGTTTGAGCTTAGTGTAGCCTTCTGACACCTGAATAACGACATTTTCTCGATTTACAGCCCAGGCAAGATGTGTTTGCCAGTACTTTTCTGTATTACTTCTTCCGTATCTGTAGGAGACTTATTATAGAATGATTTTCCACCAAATGGGTTAAAAAATTTCTCTGCAATTAGAATTCGTAACTCAGCGAACACTGGCAAGTGACATCATATAAATAGACATTACATTCTTTAATTCTTCTAATCAACTCAGCAGTTTTTATGGTGACCAAAATCATGTTGGTGGTACAGAAAAAATCGCATTGTGACTGAACAGTCGGCTGATACTCTGTCGTAAGTTTCATATAAATATTTATCTGCTGTTTCTATCTACAATTAATGGAAACACACTGACTCAGTGTGGCGTAATAAGCCTCCTACATGTCAAAAATAAATAACACACAATAGAATCTTTTCTATTCTAAAACTAAAGACTGAAATGCTGATATTCTATGTTACAGAAATGCTAGTGAAAGCCAATTACGTTTTCTGTATGATACAACGGTAAGAACGGTATATGTCAAACACATCATTTATTGTATGGATACAATAAATGATGTGTTTGACATAACTGTTTTTATCTCCTAATATTTAAACTCTTACACATCGGGATGACTTAAATCAAAAAAGGTTTTCTGTAGGTTTTATTAAATTTACTTACTAGTGCGTTCAACGGTTAGGTACTAAAATTGCGCTGTGCTTAGAGGCTTAGAAAGGGAATTAAATCAATATTAACTTAATTAAAATCTCCAATCAGAAACTAAGGGACATCCAAGTCAACATCCAATGTATCAAACTACAGAGACAAAGGAAATGCCAAAATAAGTGAAATATAAATTAGGTGTAAAAAAAAAAAGAAATAAGAAAAGTCTAAACCTGTGACAAACGTAAATCTCAGTAAGCTTTCAAACTTAAAATACAATATATTTCAATTTCCATTTCAGTCCAACAACAAATAATTACCAATATAAAATCCTACACAACTACTCATTGTTTTCCAGTTTTAAGTTTATTGTAATATAATTGTAAGTGAATCTTATGTTTATTGAACCGTGCATCATTGTAATAGTTGAAAACAAAAGATCAAATTGATGTCACTTGCTATTTTATTTCACTTCTTATGCGCTCAACATGTTTCGGAAATTAATATATCCACCATCAGGATCTTACGACTATTCTGTTGAATTACCACATCGGTCGTATTGTTCTTGGTTCAATGAGTGTTCGAGATTCGGTGTGGTTGGGTTGGAGTGGTATCCGTGTTGCAGGCTGAAGCACCAGTGGTGCTTCAGCCTGCAACACGGATACCATAAAAATTAATTGTGGTACATCAAAACATGGGGGCATGCGGTGGCGTAACTGGTTGAGGCACTTCGCTACAAGTCTGAAGGTCGCGGGTTCGATTCCCGATGATGTCTTTGGAATTTTTCATTGATATAATCCTTCCGATCGCACTATGGCCCAGGGGTTTACTCAGCCTCTAACAGAAACGAGTACCAGGAATATTTCCTGAGGTGTAAAAGCAGCCGGTGAGTAGGGCTAACAACTTTATCACCTTCAAGTGCCGAATGTCTTGAAATCTTTGAGCCTCAACCTCCTGGAACACTCTGGGCTTGTCCAGGCCCGTAATGGGATTGCTTTACCTTTACTTTTTTGTCAAAACATATTAACTTTAAAATTGTGACTCTCTGAAACGCTGGGGGTGATGAAAGTTATGGCTCTGTGCTCTTTTTAAGGTTCGCGATAAACATTTTAGTAACTTATAGAAGAGAATATACTACTTATTTTGAGTGAAAGTCCATTGGTGAATGTTTAGAATTATATGAAAAAAATTATCTGCCATATTACTATATAGATGTTCTTGACAATTTATTGTAACTATGATTCCAGAATTGCTTTGTAATTGCTTTGGGCCCTACGTTAATAAGCTGATATGCTAATATTCCTAATTGTGTATATCCCATATTTTACGCCAGTGACCACGAAAATTATGGATTCGCGAGGCACAGCTTATATTGCTTTACATTCTCTACAACCCAGCTCCTGCTGCTGATTTTCTATCTTGTACAGATGAAGGGAACCTTTATTTCATCTTAACTGATGGATTATTCCAGTTTTCAAATAACAGGAATTCTGGACAAGATTTGAGCTTCTCGCGACCGTGTTAATGAATATTAAAATTCTCTGGTGTATGACTCCGTTGATCTGCTAGAAAAGTTAAAATTCGACTCAGGTTTATATTCCACAGTAGTTAAAACTGCACGTTACTGGAGTTAGCAGTAAAATAACCACTGCTACCTGGTAACAACCCAATTGCAGTAAATAACTAACTAACTACCTAACTAAATAAATAAGAGGCCAACTACCATAATTTAAAAAGTTATATATTTGATACAGAAAGCGTTATGTTGTTAAGGTTACAGCGATATTAGTAGAAGGATATAAAACCACAGAAGTTGAAATTTGTGATAATGAAATGGGACAAAATTTCTAAACCGTGCTATGACGTAGAACATAAGATTTATCAAATTTATATAAATAATAAGGGGCATAATCGTCAATCTTTCTTCATTCAACAGGACGATAATATTTTGACGGACTGATTGGAATAAAAAGTTAAATTTTGCAGTACTTTACTAGGTATTCTGTAGAGCATTGTTTCTCAACCATTGGATCGCTACCCGGTACCGGACCCTGGCAGCAATTATACCGGGCCGCGAGAGGTTCTCCTGGAATTTGTCATTTTATTTTTCTAAGTAATTTTAATGAAGAAATATTTTATAGTGGAAATATTTTGAGGAGAAAAATATTCGTGAATGTGTCGAAAAACTCAGACCCAGATGTTGGCCAGAGGAAACTACTCGTACAATATGCTACAAGATTTCATTAGTCCAGTGATTGATAAGTAACTTAAATGTAATTTCATATTTGTCAAAATACCACACCGTTCACATAAGTGTACTAATAGTGTTTATGATTATGCCATAATTAAATTATTAATACTTATGTTAGTTTAATGTATCAACTTAAAAAAAATGGAAATGTGTCTACGAGTAAATTTGTTGGGACTGGGCCCTCGTCTTATGAAAAAAGAATTTACCGGGCCGCGGTCTCACAATGGTTGAGAAACACTGGCGTAGAACAGTTCATCATTGTAAGTCTAGAAGTAAATTTATATCACCTTTGTAGAATAAGAAACAAGACAATCATAAACTCGTTGTATTTCGGGTTTACACACGATACGCACAATCAACTTCTATTTTTACTGACATATTATTTTGGAATTTCTCCTTATAATGTAAACAGAATATGTTCAATGTGAGGTACAAACTGAGTTCTATATGTGGCGTAAATGAATCACCATCTTCAAACTTCTAAGAATAAGGAAAATTTAAGAAAGCAGTCAAAATTAAATTAACCAAACATGGTCCAATAACCGCTCGTTACCTTTATATGGAAGTCGATACAGTGAGTCATTTACAGAGGAACTGTGCAGGAAGAGGTAACCTAATTTTATTTCGCGTCTAGGCATCATTCTGTTTTATGAAGTTCATACTCTGCAGCAATAACAATCAGAACGAAATGCCTTCCTCTGAAATAAACTCAAGAAAATTTATATTTTATTTGTTAGTTCCGCCTTCCCCCCCATCTCTCTCTCTCTCTGATTCTTCATGGCGTGTTTCTGAGCACAATTTCAGAACTTTCCCAGTATTAGGTTACGTGTATATTGTTTCTCCAGGAATCGTGAACAGAGAAAATATTAATGTTATTTGCGGATTGTTTTCAAAGCAAATACACTTCACTCAACAGAAAAACAGACGTAATTTTTGAGAATATACTTTCTCACTTATTCCAGCAGTTGACTGTCTTGAGTTTGTTCCTTCAGCTTTGGGGTTGGAGCAAACATTCTATTAGGCATCAGTTAACGAGTTTTGTGTGCGAAGAAGACGAGGAAGGAAAAGGCGACTAAGGTTGTAAGAAAGTGGTTGATAAAGAAATCTAAAGGCAGAGGATCGTGAAAGAGGTAGAAGCTTCTGCTGGAAGTGTGGAGGTTCTGGTAGACTGTAACGAGATTTCCTTTCAGATCCGCACGATATCATCTGCTGGTCTGGCCACAATCAACCTTCTTCTATCTCACATCCTAACGCATTGAAAGGGATTAAGTGTGAAGGTTTCGTAGTCTCATAGTCTATATCGAAGCTTTCTTGCCGCCCCTCAGTAAAGTACTTAGTGTGGGGGTCATATAAACTCTAATTCCAACTAACGCGGTTACGTGATCTTTCTTCCTCTGTATATGTGCGTGTAATTCTTCAGGATCTGCAGTGTTTTCTGTAAATTCCTTTGCTATATTTGAATTTTAATGTGGTCGTACGGACGAAACGAAACCACGGTTATCCAAATGTATTACACTAAATTCTTGAAATTAAACCATACAGATATACTCAAGGGTTTAATTAACCTTTAGACGCCTAACGTCAACTATAGTTAACGTACCGCACCGCTAACCTCCAAAGTTGCATTTTGTATATTTATTCAACAAATATAGGTACCGAATATTTTAAACATGGTGTAGACTCTCCGTTTTTTTTCTTCAAAATGCAGTTTGTTTCATAATTCTAACTTGTTTGGTTCCTGTATTATTCACATTTTATATACAGAATGTGCTAAAATTAAAAAAATAATTCCGGCGCCATAAGGTTAATTTTTGGAAATATTTTTGCAATACTTGCAGGAAATCAGTATACTTATAGAATTCATATGATTTTTCACCCTTTAATTGTTACTGGGATTTAAAAAGTGTCAAGAATTGAAACCCACTAATAAAAGAATTACAGGTGTAACTTACAGCGAAAGGGAATTTACGTGAAAACCTAAAATGAAATGAATACAAATCTATCCATTGCTTAATTACTTACCTTGCCACTAAGAAATTTGGACTTTGGCATTTTTTTGTTTTTGGAGCAACATCCCCCCCCCCCCCACAATGGGTCAGGGTCTCATCATTCACTAGGTTTCTAGATCACACACAACAGCGCACCACACTCGGTAAGACTCCTCTGGACGAGTGATCAGCTCGTCGCAGAGACCTCTACCTGACAACACACAGCAATCACAGCAGACAAACATCCATCCTCCCGGTGGGATCCTAACCAACAATCTCAGCATGCGAGTAGCCGCAGACCGCGCGGCCACTGCGACCGGCGAACCTTGACATTAGATGGCGTTAAATGTACAAATGTTCAATTTTACGTTTCAGCTTATTTAGCGGTCCGTGTATAGCCCCCTCTGTGCTATGAGCAGGGAGCTGAGCGGGCACCAGAGACGATCTGCACAATTTGAAGAGGAGAAAAATTTCCCGCCCCAGCCAGGATTTGAGCCACACTCCTCAGCTTAATCAGCATACCCACTGAGATCTTCAGGCTATTCTTGGCAGCGTAAGGAGAGTAAATGTCTGCGGCTTGATTCTTATTGATACAGAAAGAATGGAACAAGCGAGGAATGTACTTGAAATTTCTATACAAAATTAATATTTATTAGTTGTTGGGAAGTTGATAAAACTGTCTCAAAATGTATTTATATGTATTGTACACCATTTTCATTCAACATATTCGTGTTCTGATGTCAGAGAGTCATCAGCTTCTTTGTCTGTCAAATATCTAAACAAGCATTTTCATCTCTCTCCTTTTACACAATATTTCGTTTCTGTTCCATTAAAACTGCTTTAAGCTGGGCATCTATCTACTTATTCCTCTTGTTTAGCCTTATTTTCTTCTTCATTTCTTACTATCAATCATTCCTCCCATTGTTCGCCCTTTCTGGAAGAAGAGATTACGTGTGCCACGGAATCCTTTCTTCAGACTTCAAGCGCAGTTCCCACACACAAAAAAATATTCTTGTCCCAACAAATTATAATTTGTTGAAAATATATGTAAGTCGTACCAATTTACGGTCTGTATTAATAATCTGTGTTGTATAATACTAAGCTCATTTGTAAATAGATTATTTTAATGAAGAACAATCTTTTTCAATTGGCGCTAAAACCCTTGGTGGGTTTTGGTTTGTATGAAGAATAATAGTGAGTTTATTGGTAAAGGAAACCCTTGATGAAACGCCAAGTTCATTGTCTTGAAACACCTATAGGTGTGATGATACCAGAGGCTGTGTAATGCAATTTTGACCTACTGATGATGAGCACACGTGCTCGAATCATGTAGAGGCATGAAATAAAACTTATTGTGAAACAAATTTTTTGCATCAGGTTGGTTAAATACTGAGATAAATATACTGCGATGCACGGTCAGCAAAACGTCAAAATTTGCATCAGGATGTTATGGCAACGTAGAAAGTATGAACATAATGCAAGCACGCCGCAAATTCACATTTTACGCTCATCTGCCTACATAATCCAAAATGTTGACAACGCGAAAAGTTTTATACATTAAACTTTAGACGCCTTAAGTCAACTATAGTTGACGTACCGCACCGCTAACCTCCAAAGTTGCATTTTATATATTTATTCAACAAATATAGGTAATGAATATTTTAAACATGGTGTATACTCTCCGTTTTTTCTCTTCAAAATGCAGTTTGTTTCATAAATCTAACATATTTGGTTCCTGTATTATTCACATTTTATATACAGGGTATGCTAAATTTAAAAAAATAATTCCGGCGCCAAAAGGGTAAGCCTAATAAGCAGAAAAAGTTCAATTAACCTCAGAAAGAATTTTAATCAGATATTTAATAACGAAGAAAAATTCTTAAAAAAAAATATAAAACCAACAAAATTATAAAACATATCTATGAATATTCTTAGATGAAGCGCTGTATAGTCTCGTAGAAATTTACAAACGTCTCAGAGTAATGGGCCAATTATGATCGCAAGCTACATAGACACAACGTAAGGTAATGTATTGTCACATAATCTGAAAAGTTACAATAAAGGAAATGGGAATATTCAATTTCTAATTCTGTAAAATTAATCCTTCAGAATCAAATATGACCACATTTAAGATCATTGGATTTTGGAGAGCTGAGGATAAAAGAGTAAAATAAAATCTAATCTAACGTTAAAATAATAGGAATTATCTTTGGGATTAGGATTTACATAAGTTATAAATTTGCCGGTTTGTCCCTTATGGACTTCAAAATTAGTATCAATTAAAGGCAAGTGAAGTCACTGAGGGTGTTCTAGAAAATGCTATACTGAAGAATCTGACGTTCAGGTGACCGTGCATTGTGATAAATTCTTATAATAAAACCAACTAGATACACTAATTTCTCAAATTTATTTTTGGAATAAAACTCTACATGTTTCGGACAGTTACTCTGTTCATCATCATCAGGAGTTCGTCAGTATACACACAACAATGATATATGTCATAAAGGTTTGCCGTGTGTACAGTGAAAAGCTCCTGATGATGGGCAGAGGAACTCTCCGAAACATGTAGAGTTTTATTCCAAAAATAACTTTCAGAAATTAAGGAATCTAGTTGGTTTTATTGTAAGAATACTGAAGAATATTTGGTTCCAAGAAAAATAAGTAACAGAGCAGATAAAAGGGATAGTAGGAAATTTAGAACCTGTGTAAGCTTCAAATACGAGTACATTGTTAACAGGGTAATGAAATCAAGGAATGTGCGACGGGCAAGAAATTTGGCACGCACGGAGAGTGAAAGGTTTTGATACATGCTTTGGTGGGAATCCTAAAAGAGGCCATTTGGAAGGCCTGGAAGTAAATGTGAAGACAATATTAAGAGGTATCTTAAAGGAATAGGTCTGGAAAATGTGAACATGATTGATATGACTGATTTAGGGGCCAGTAGTAAACTCCTAGAAACAGAATTTCTGGAGTTCCAGAGTTTATATGAATATTCTTCGCTCTCAGAAAGACTATTGTTTTAAATAAAGAACTCAGTCCCATGAAGTAAGATGCCTATTAGTTTAACTGCAGATCCATTTCCATAACAAAGTCAGCCAACAAAGCATAGTACGGTACAAGTATATAGACCTTAAAGATCAAGCAATGTCAGGATGTAGGAAGATTGTTAAAGCCCATCCATGAACAGGCCATGAAAGCCCGAAAGGGGAGTAGAGGCATAGCTCTACTCTTTCTTTAACCTCTGCGCTAAAAGGGCTTGATTGGTGAACGCCACGATGCTTCCGTTTTTCCATCCCAATAGGAAACGGGTATTCATTTTGTAGGAGGTTTTGTGGACCCCAAGGCCAGTCCGGACTGGTCCTAGAAACCTCACCTCCACGTGGATTCTATCCCCGGACAGTTCAGCTCCTGGCTACCTGCTGTGTTGACTATGCTATCCCGACCCACAAGAAAAGTGGTAGCCAAATCATACATTCACGGCAATTAGCGTATACAAATATCTTACTATTTACTGTGATGCCGGTCCCAGTGGACGCGCGGTCTAAGGCGTAGGTCTACGGTCGCTCGCCTGCTGAGATTGTGGGTTCGAATCCCACCGGGGGCATGGATGTTTGGTCTGTTGTGAGTGTTGTGTGTTGTCAGGTAGAGGTCTCTGCGACGAACTGATCACTCGTCCAGAGGAGT
>Ga0123354_10000676_pt1 | contig 36158 bp, 19 predicted proteins | sample TergutLab28metaG_2_FD_97872 | JGI IMG/M metagenome (GOLD analysis project Ga0123354, IMG submission 97872) | Labiotermes labralis P4 segment gut microbial communities from Petit-Saut dam, French Guiana - Lab288 P4 | ecosystem: Host-associated > Arthropoda: Insects > Digestive system > Gut ... | reverse complement strand
TCCCCTTCCGCCCTCCCCCCCTGGGGCGCTCCCCCCCCCCCCCCCAATATTCGCCAGTGAGTCTGAGTTTATGCTTCTCAGTCACAACGCTGAGAACAAGCGTGGAATAACAGCGAACTGCTGAGCTTCCAGTTTTAACGCGAAGTTCTGCACTAAGAAACAGCAGTAAACAAATCACTGGCGACAAAATCGTATACGCTGGCGCCTATCGGCAAATCACTGCAGCTTCTTTCCTGACGTACAGAAACGTGTATCAGTTCACAAGCACGTAGTATAAAGTGCCATATAACTGCGACGTTTAAAAGTAACTCCAGAATTGTGGGTCCTCAGTATGTGGCTTGCTTCATATCACCCTTCTAGGGCCTAGAATTTGGGGGTGGCTTCTAGGTTTTTGGAACATTTGTGTACCACTGACCAAAAAAAAAACCCTTTCAGACTGTGTGCTTTCCACACCCTGATTAACGTTCCTAAAATAAGCTTTTTTCCCAGTTTCCTAATTAAATCAAGAACGTGTCCATCAGAATATTTCTGAAACCACAGAGTTTCTTCATGTTAAACGCGAATATAATGGCCAACAAAGCAGTATTTCTGAAAGTACTTCAAGTTACAGTTCTGGATGGGACACGGAACATACTCATAAGATCCATTTCTGAAACTGTTACAGCTCTTTTCCACGAGCGGCTTTAGCAGTGCGGTCAATCGGCGCTGGCGAGAACAGCGCAACGTCCACAGCAGCGCACTTGCGGCCGCTCCCGCTACTTCCCTTCACCGTGCTTTTGTTTTCGGTTTCGAGTACACCTCTAAACGTAATGGATTTCGAAGAGAAAGTTCTTACTTTACTTTGCACAAGACTACAAACGGAACAGTTTAAGATACTACTCTATAAACTCAAGAAATACTACATAGTTTATAACTATTTTTGCATGACAAACTAATAAATCTCAAACAGGAAAACATTCCTGGATTGTACGTGAATACGAAAAGATGTCCCTTCCAGCAGAAAGACTCGCTATTACTTTAAGTGAAGAATATCTTCCGTAATTTATTCCGAAAGGTTGTATATCAGACAATTCAAGAAGTAACTTATTTCCATGTGATGCAAGGTAGCACGGGAACACGTTTCATGACAAGCACTTCGGTATCCCCTATCAGTAGAATTCCACCAATGCGCCATACGCATTTACTCATCCAACGCCGCTGCTATGAAACTTAGCAATTGACGGCGTAGTTAAATAAAATTTAACTGCCAGGTGCTGAAGGGAAACCCGTAACAAAATTCACACCGCTTACAAAGGATCACTGACTTGACTGTTACACGATTATCATAATATGTATTCAAAACTGCGTTACGTATATTATTTTTGCTCAAAAAAGAAACAGATATAAATTTTCTGAATCAGTACCAGAGACAATGCTGGTGAAGGTATTGAAAAGCAAGGAGAATCGTGTATTGGGCTGGAATGCAAAGATACTAAAGAATAAGGAAATCTAGGATTTGTTCCACTATGCACTGCATATTATGGACTGGAAAGCTGAGTGCAAGATAGTGATGTGTGTTGATAATAAACCGTTCTACCTAGGCCACTTGAATACTTGGAGGACTTTAGTTCTATAAAGGTTTCGTCTGATTGTACCTTCTTTAACTCTGATGCCAGACACGTCAGAAAATATCCATCGTCAACCTTTCCCATTTGTTCTGTCATTTTGAACTACACACTTTCTGTCGGGATTATACAGCATGTTCCGGAAGCAGTGTGCTATGTTCCTTTTGTGACTCGAACAGAATGAGTCATTTGCTGATATCCCTCAACCAGACCGTCGATAAACTCGTGTTCACCACTTTTCGTCTCCCCAACATTACTGCTAGGCACCTGATTGGCTCTAACACCTTGCAAGAAACCGATCTGGGAAAAAAAAAGTTACCTTCCAGAATCGGCATTGCCGGAGTACGATTCCTTTCTCTTTTTAACCCCAAGAATATCGAATCGTATAGCTAGGCCCATCACGTGTTCTCATTCTTGCTCAAGCTGAATCCCTAAATTAACACAAAGACAGAAATGGCTACGGTGCGAATTAACATACAAGGTACTAATAGCAGCAGTGATTGTCTATACTGTCACAAGTATGAATAACATGGTGTTTACAGGTATCCGGCGACTGGCCGAACGTTCTCAGAGATACATTTTTCTCGTACAAGTGGAATAACTGCAGCTGCAAGAATTGTAAGCAACGTTTGCCAAGAGGTGTGAAAAATTCTTGATCCGTTATATATGGGTCCACTAACATAAAAAGAGCGTAAAACTATAAGATTGTTTCAGAAAGCGTCCCAGTTTCCCCACCTGTACTGGGGCTACAAATGGCAAACGTGCGAGTGATTAAACGAACCGACACTGGTTCCCTTTTTCATACCTACAATAATTACTTCTCAGTTTCTCAATGGCGACTAACTGCCACTACAGGGCCGACTTCTCCATACTAACACGTCTCAACCTATGCCAACTTGCTCCTTATACAGGATGCATGTAAAGTACTTGGACATACTTCAAGAGTGAGTTCTTCACAACAAAACGAAGAATACAGTTCGTGTAAAGGTACGACCAAAAAGAGTGGTTTTTGAGTCTAATTGGAATATTACACTCAACAATTAATAACCTATATATGTAATGTTACGACTCACACCTTTACAGTGCACGCTCCCAACTTAATACCTGTTCAGTCCTTGTTGTCGATCAAGTCAAAGTCCACAATTAATGCTCAAAATGTCCTCCATCTGAATCAATGCATGCATGGACACGTCCGAAAAAGGATGGTAGCACAATTTAAAGAGTTCTGGGGTGGTTACGAATGGTGCGACAGGCAGCAAAAATGGTTTGGTGAAGGGTCTCTTCATTTTTACTTGGAGCATAGTACACTCGGGGTTTTAAGTGTTTCCAGAGAAAAAAAAATCCAAAAGACTGAAATCAACAAGCTGCTCGACTGTAGCTCGCAAACTATTTGCGGACATAAATTGATATGAACTATTTTCTTTTTTCCTTTTGTGACGGGAACTCACTCCTAAAAATTGTCCAGGCACTTTAAACACATCCTTTAAAACAGCGTACAGTGCACCCCTACGGATCGCTCCCACGCCTTAACACGAAGTGCGGTCATCTTGATACGACTCGATTCCAGAAATTTTCGGATCCTTGAGACGTGGAGAGCAGAACGATGTCTCTGTGGTTGGCGTTTGTGTACTGCAATACACAAAGAACTGGAACTATTATATCATTTATATCGGCCTATATTAATTTAGAAACTAAAACTTACCACGATAATTCTTCTCAGCAGAGGAACTGTCTTCAGAGGTTTCACTAAATCTCTTGCACAGTGCCTACCCAGCATAGATTTTTGCTAGTATATTGATGTAACGGCGACCGCGGTAGCACAATGGTTAACGTACTGTGCTACAAATCGGAAGGTCGCTGGTTCGATTCCAGATGATGTCATTGGAATTCTTCATTGACACAATCCCTCCGATCCCACTATGGCCCTGAAGTCGACTCAGCCTCTAACAGAAATGAGTACCAGGAGTATTTCCTGGGGGTAAAAGCGGCCGGTGCGTAAGGCTGACAACCTTACCACCATCCTGTGCCGTTGTCAAGTAATCTGGGGACCCTAACTTCCTGGAACCATCTGGGCACCTCGGGCCTGTAATGGGACTGATTTACTTTGATGATATTGTTGTTAAGGTGACAATCTGAGTTCCAAATGTCTGGCAACAGCTGTTTCGATAATAATTCTGCATCCAATGATCCACCAGGCGATTGGTCCGGCATTGTGAGAACAGTCCGACAAATAGATTGCCAAGACAAAGCAAATTCCCGTTACGAGCAAAGCGTGATACGTTGCTCGTGGAAAAAGCACGATTTTCCCAACGCCTTCCAACATGCAGCGCTGAAGGACCAAACACTGCCAGAAGCGAGGACAAACGTGTGTAAGCGAAAGCGGCGCTGCTATTCTGGCAGCGCGCGTCCGTTGGAAATGTCCACAGGCTTCTTAATACGCAGGCAGAGCTACTCTCGTTAGTGACCCTAAAACCGTCAGCGGGAAATGGGTCAAAGATATTCTAGAAATGCAGGGACAGAGAGTTCCCCCTGCTTCATACCACACAACATTCTCATATTCTTAATAATAATAATAATAATAATAATAATAATAAAGCAGTAATATTAGAGGCAGTATAGCCAGAAAATTTTTGGCTGAACAGTGAATGAGAAGTGCTTCGTCAGTAGAACCGTAGGCTATTCTTATGTGATGATGATGATGATGATGATAACGACGACGACGACGACAACGACAACAACAACAACAACAACAACAGGGCGACACATCCGTTCGTCACAGGCCCGACACAGTAGGTACCGCGGAATGAAAATCGACTGCTGTAGTATCGGGCTATATTACTTGACACAGTCACCTTGCCCTATTCCACAAGCACCTAAATGTGTATCTGCGACAACAGCGTGACAGAACAGAACAGAACAGACATATTACTTCAGCGACGGATATTAGCACAGTAGAAATTACGAACAATTCATAAATCTGGGTCCTACGGACGTCTCCAGTATCAATGCAGAAGGCATTATTTCGCGACATCACATCCACAAGGACAATGCAACTGCATCGGGCGAACAGTTGTACAGGCTCGTGTAAACGGCCAGTGTAACAGGCACGACTAGATATGGACTCATGGGGATCTGTATTAATGTGCAGATTGCCACTGCAATGGCATTTCATTTTGCTACATAACGGCAGATGACCGTTCTGGGACAAACAGTTCTGATTCCAGGCGCCAGCAGTGGACTGAAGTGACTCAATACATCATTATACCCTGCATCGAGCAGAACACTTAAAATGAACGCGTTTTCTTCGCGTCTAACAATTCTGATACAGCCATATGGAAAAGATAAGCAAAGTCACGAAAAAACTTTGTTATTTACTACATAAAAAAGCTGTGTCACTCAAAACCTTTAATAGCTATTTACTACATAATAAGCAATGTGACAAACTTTGAAAGCTAATTACTATACAAATAAGCAGCGTCATGGAGGGGGAAAAAACTTTAAGAGCTACTTGCTTCAAAAGGAGCAGTGCCACACAAACTCTTCAATAGTCAAGTCTCTTGCATACATAACCAGTGTCACAAAAAGAACTTTAATAGCTGTTTTAGTACATATTAATACTTTTCCTTTATGTTCTTGCTATTTAGCACTTTTAAAATAGATTCTGTCTTTATCCTATTCCTCACTTTTCTCACAAACATATATTACTTATGCAAATTATACTAGAGTTGATATGAAGTTGACAACTTATGTCGCAACACACTCACACTACAGCCACGTTATAAACTACCCCACACGTTCTTAAAATGTTACTTCACCTTATCCATCAATCTGTGCTCTTGGGAAAAGAAATGTAATGTGCACTGAATGTAAATTACTCCTTTGTCCGGTTTACTGAACATGCCTCAATTAGTATATGCTAGCAGCAGTGATGGCCTGTGAGTCTTGTTGGTACTCGAAATAAGGGCCTTGTTAGCGTACACACACACACACACACACACAAAAACCATATCACCTCAGCTGGTTAATGCCACACACGAACAACATTTTCTGTAATGTGACTAAGTACCAGTGAATTCACTGTATCTTGCAAGCCGCATTCTGCTGTCAGTTCAAAGCTTACATTGTGTAGGCTTCCTTGCATGGGCTCCAAAACATTCCAAGCTAACAGAATACCGTAACTGAAGAAACAAAAGTGTGTTTCGGCGTCGCGATAGAAAGCTATGTATTTAAGCGAATGCTGAAATAACCTACTAAATGGGGTGACTGGGACTAATAACGTTATTCGTGTCAGACAGAAGTCTGGACTGGAAACACAAAATGATAGGTACCACTGTCCCCATGACAGAGAGGAGATATGACTGTATCGCTGGCCTGGTACAGTACTGACGCTATACAAATATCGTTTCTGAAAATGAACACTGACGTACACACCGCCTGAGAACACTAACAACCGAAGTGTTCAACGTGAAGGTAAAGTTGCCGGGTCCACCTCACGAAGAAATACAGACAAGAGGCGGTATAGCTCCACTTATTTGTAACCTCGGCACTACAAGGAGGTACCTAGTGAGTGGGAGGTTGGATGTTTTGGAGCACACAATATCTCTTGTCCCTACCAGAATTCTATGCACGGACAGACCAGCCCGAACGAAGAGTAAAAAAATATTTTAACCAGTAATATATGTACAAGGACTACGAGGTAAAACTAAGGGAACTAATCCTGGCGTGCGGCGATGCGCAGTGTGTGAACTTGTGCGTGGGTGGAGTTCCGTGGCTACACCATTCAGCAGTTCCCTCCAATAGTGGTGTGAATTCAGTCTACCGTGAGACAGTTCAAATATTTGAGACTGGCATTGACAAATCAAAACTTGCCGATGCACTACGAAATTAAGAACAGATTAAATCCACGGAATGCTTATGTTCCGGTCAGAATCGTTTGTCTCCCCGTTTGCTATCTAAAGTAACAAAGATTAAAACTATACCTACATCTGCTGTTTTACATACGGGTGACACTTGGTCTCTCACATTAAAAGAGAAAAGCACGCTGGTGTGTCCGAGTACACAGCGCTAAGGACAATATGTCGGCATATGGGAGAGAGAGGAATAAGAACATCTTCTTGAGAAGCTAGTAGCTCCTCGGCTAATCAAGAAATTCCCCACATTTTATGGAACCCGAAGGTTCATCATAGTGCTCACAACAGCCCATTTATCTCGACCTGAGCCAGATGAATCCAGTCCACAGCCCCATTATACTTCTTGGAGAATCATTTTAATATTATCCTCCCATCAGGCTAGAGAAAAATGCAGGATGATTTTCATGCCTTGCACTCCTCGCCAAACAGATTATTATTAGGTCATATGGCAGGGGCGGGGGAGAACATGAACGCACAAAGAGTTTTGATGGAGAAACTTGCGGAAAACAGCTAGAAGACCTTAGGCACAGATGGAAGGATAAAACTAAAACAGATAACTACATCGGATAGGGCATCGTATTGGATTCATCTGCTTTTAGATAGGGGCAAATGGAGGGCTGCGGTGAACAAGGCAATGTAACGTCCTGTTTCATAAAATGAAGGAAATATCTGGGCCAGCTCAGTAAATATTAGGCCATCAAAGACTGTTACTTAGTTAAGCAGAGTATTATTGTAATGAATGTTTTCGAGAAATGTACAGACCGTGGTTTTAATAACGCGCACGTATACAACATTCCGCGAACAATGGACACATCATACGTATACCGGATCTTCCGTTATAACACACGAAGATTATTTACCATTGCAACTGAAGCCTGTCACTAGAGTGAATCCTAAACAAGTACAGAATTTCGATATTATCCTTCAATCTATATCTCGGTCTCTCGCAGGGTTGCTTCTTCACCAAGTTTTGCAACATTTCATAAGCGTTTCGTTTCTATGCATCAATTCCGGCCGGTCTGAACGGTCACATTCAGAATCCATTACAACTCCAACGCGAAAAGTGTCAGTTCATCTTATAAGCATCATAACAAAAATACTTATCATTACAACAATGCCTACCATTCACTGTTAGTGGCGTTAGAAAGCAGGCCCGTAACACCAAACCACTGAGTAGCAGTTATTAATTTTTTTTGTATGCGCCATCCCGTTATGTTATATAATATGATACAGTAATTTCAGTCCAACACAACATATATACAATCATCAATACATAGCTGGCAGCATGTTTTGGCTCTTGTGAACCTTTTTCAGGCCAATTCCCAATATACAGACATGGTGCATTCAGTGACTGCGCACACTATGAGATCCCGTATTGTTTACAAACCACTTTCTATTTCAAAATTCAAGTTAAAAATTTATTGGCCGATGTATCTTTTAAAATAGCAAAAGACGGGTCGAAGTTACAGAAATGGTTAGCCTGAGAAGATCCTCTGGAATATCAAGAAAAGAAAGAATTACAATTGTAACTATAAGGCAACAAATTGGATTAGAGGAACCAATTATAAAAGAAATTGAACAGAACCAACTTACATGGTACGGCCATGTCCAAGGAATGGCAGAAGGAAGATTACCCAAAATAGCACTGAAGTGCATGCCGAAACAAAAGAGAGCACGAGGAAGACCGAAGAAAAACTGGAAGGAAGGTATAAGGAAGGCCATGAACGAAAGAAACCTAAATGAAGGCGAGCGGGAAGACAGGAAGCAGTGGAGTCTAGGTGTCGGACAACGTAGAACAACGTTTTCAAACCGACATACATACACACATACATCTTTTAAAATACATATATTAGGTTAAAATACATATATTAAGTTAAAAATTTACTGGCCAATGTATAATTTAAAATACATAAAAGATACATCGGCCAACAAATTTTTAACTTTAATTTTGAAATAAAAAGTGGTTTGTAAAGAATATGGGATCCCATAGTGCGCGCACTCACTGAATGCACGATGTCTGTATATTGGGAATTAGCCTGAATATGGCTCACTAGAACCGAAACATGCTGCCAGCTGTGAATTCATGATTGTATATATGTTGTGTTGGACTGAATAAATTACTTTATCAAGTTGTTAAATTGATATATTTTATACATTTCGCCACAAATCACCAACCTACATTCAGGTTTTATGTTATTCATTCCGCGCATTATAATCAGTAAACTGCAATAATAAACCAACAAAATACACACAAATCGTCATTTACACATTGATAATTCTACTAAAACTGTTAAACTCCTACATGTTTCGAACCTTACTGGTTCATCTTCAGGGATTACATCAAATAGTTTTGTACAAACAAGCCCAATTCTTTTTTTTGTGGTTCAAGCTTCATAACTTGTGCAATGTGTAGAAGAAAACAAGTATCCATTCTATAAGGAACAGTTCTAAATATATGTTTACGCTTAAATAGTTTTAACCCTTTTCATATTTTATTATTAATTTTTAGTGTACGGCTTCCGTTTTGCTTCGTGTAATTGAACATTCTACACAGAATACTTCCAGTATACTTCTGTGTTCTACACGTTACATAAGAGATCAAACTTCAACCACCTCAACAATACCCCTATATCTTACAAAAAAAACTATTTGACGTACTCCCTAATGATGAATCTGATAAGGTTCGGAACATGGAGGAGATTCACTGCTTTAATATAATTAATATAATTAATATAATTAATATAATTATGAATGTGTACATTACAGAGTGTCTCTCGTTAGCTGATTATTGTACATTACTGTATTCATGTCTGTTTATTTCTAGGCCATTGTCGTCACAGGCTTCGCAGGAAATTTCTTTGTAACACCTACGTACCCCACTAATAAATCAACGTCAGCTGACATAAATTACGCAAACAGCTCCATATCACCCAGACGCTCGGCATATGAATGGTTATGTAATGTCGCCGAAATTCGAACGAACCTTAACTACTAAGTCCTTGTGCTTCAAAAACAGTTTAGAATTCACACAAGTAAATGGTATTAAAATAATATAGAAATGTCAGTCATTCGTGTACCTAATTCGTGACTTTTCTAGCAGACTGAAAGACGTACGAAAAATCATAATTCGTTGGAACTTATTCACGTTGCTGTTCAAATTATGGCGCTCTCACCATTCCAGACATCAGTATAATATTCAAACGGTTGGTTGAAATGTATTCAAAATCACAAAATACATTTGGAAATTTTGCGTGGATAATGTTCTGTATGCAACCAGCCAACTGTTTGAGCTTTCTGCAATAAACAATTCACACAGAACACCAAATTCTCCCCTCACGCCGCAACCTCCTGCAATTCAATTCAGCCAAAAGTCGCTGGTTCAATCAGGATTAAGCTATGGCAAAGTACGGTCTTGGGAGGTTGGAGAAACAACAGTGTCACTTAATGTTAAGATCCCGAGTTCATGTAGGATAACAGATGGAACTATATGTAACTTGTTCACGTACCTTCCTTGTATTTTTCCACAGCATCGATATCGATCAACAAGACGGTAAATGTATGCATAATCGAAACACTGAGACGCGTTCTTGTAAAAATTGTCGTGGAAAAGCAATAAGTATTACATATTCTCACTACACGTCCGTAACCTTGGTTACCCATTATGCAATGCGCATACGCCGTACTACATGTCATCTGTGGTGTGTCCGGCTTTGCAGAATTTTTCCACAATATCAACGACATGAGTGTGGGAAAGAAGGTATTGAGCATAAAATGCGTGTTTCGATTTTTTCTACAACTTCCGTCTGAAATATTTCTCATTCTAAGAAGAATCCACCGAAATATTATCGTAAATGTACATAGGTCTTCATGTTAAGTACTCCTTATTCTTGTTAGATTTTAATTAAACTTGAATCTTCGATACATATTTTAGAAAAATGCTCTAATATCAAATTTAATTAAGACCAATCCAGTGGGAGCCGAACTGTTCCATGCCGACAGACGGACGGACGGACAGACGGCTACAAAGACATGACGAAGCTCATAATCGCGTTACAAAAAATTTTGCGAACGCGCAAAAAAACAGCCAGAACTATAAAATTTGGCGGGAAAGACAAAGTATACGTATCCCTTCCCACCTCCAAACTGAATGATACAGGCGCACGGGACGGTAAAGAAGTTCCAGGTTACACGTGTTCATTTATGGTTAATTTAACGTTTTTTACAGTTCTGACTAAACAGGGATATTATTTTAACTGACAACTGTCGGCTCGCTACGCGTATAAAACCCAGAAGAAATGACGTGCAATAAACGCGTTCTGTAGATGTACCCCGTGTCTGCAAGCATCTCCTTTAAATAAGGAGATTTAAAACCCACTACCAACCGCCATACGTTAAACCAAAACGCTTGCTCACCGACCGACTTCAAACTGGAAACGGGGCGAGCACTGCGTTTCCAGTATATGCGGGTTGATACATCGTAGAACGACAAAAAATAATTACGTTGTTACTAAATAATCAATTAACATGCATGTGTAAAGAATCGTTTTGCCTAACTTAAAGCTACCATACCGGTTATTTGTCTGGGGGAATGAGTAACTCAACACTCTCCGAGGACGAGGACCTCCAGGAAACACAAAACAGTAGTGGTATCCACTTGGGGCGACTCAAATAGAATTCGACCCTATGACAGCCTGCTCACAAGATCAGCACCCCAACTCATAAGCCTAAATGCATGTTATTGCTGGATCATAAACCTATGTTACCTAAATACAATAACAAAAGATTTCCAGCCCTGGTAGTCATAATTACACTGTGCATTTAAAAGTGTTTGTAAATGATTAGATGCGTAAGCTACACCGGACCTATAATACGGAGTTTCAGAATCACGACTCCACGAGTGAGCTTTCTAAAGCGAGTAGGCCGGGACTAGTTATCGGCTCGACCGGGTTTCGCAGCATCATATAATAAAAAAAAACGGTATAGCAGATAGTCGGAACACTGATTCGCGGAAAACTACATGTATCTTGCCACATAATCATAAATAGTTATCACATATCTACACAACAACGCAGTCCCACGCGATATATCGAGTATCAATTCACAGGTTTTACTGGCGGGTTTTGTTTCCCAAGAAACACACACAAAAAGTTCGTTTCACCTGTAACTGTAAGCAATTGAACAGAAATAGGTCGAATCAGAGATATGCTACTTGTGATCACAGGCACAGTTCAACATTCTGCAAAAGAAGCAAGACTACAAGGAACTCCATACCAGCTCATCATACAAAACTTGACCTCCGATCCCCTCTCTACCCAGGCAAACATCTTAATTTCTCAACCTCGCAAACCCGTTACATAAATATTTAGCTTTTTTTTTTCTAAACAGCTAAAAATAAAAATACGCTGGGTCTTCCCAATTATATTTCCTGCAGCTCCCATTATACAGTTGCGCCTCGACACAAAAGTCACAAAAACGAAAGAGCTCAAAATAGCTCCTGTTAATTGCTCCGAGTTCGTTTTGAGATCTGCGGCCTGCAGTGTTATAAATACAAGGGACAAGGACAGATGGATAAATAGATGAGATCGCGGTGCTAGACATAATGAAACGCGCTCCAAAATAAACTAGAGAAAAGCATAAATTTAAACTTTATTGTAAAAAAAATGCCTACGAAATTTGTAGCGCGATAAACACGAAAAGGAACTCAAAAGCTTTCACTGATACCAGATAAATAAAAATAATTGACCTAGTTTTATGGAAAGCGGTACCATATCGAAAATGAGGAATCGGGAACAATAGCACGCACAACACAAGACGCGAGTCATGTGTTCATTTCTCTCGACTGTACGCCTTCACAATCACTGCGCCTTTCCATCTTGTTAATATCAAAAACTGCCCTCTGAAAAGTGTTATTACTTAATTTAACGACGCTTTCTAAGCGAGTAGGTATAGGCATATAGGGTCGACGGAGCAGCAATTAGAACTGCGAGAATAAGAAAGTAAATTGTTTGATTGTCTGTCCATAATCGACGAGTATAATCAGCAACATATTCAAGAGCGACTGAGCAAAGATTATAAGAGAAGCTGCTAGGTTGGCCTGTTACAAAACTAGGCCTGCAGTTACTATTACTAGCCACTATGAAGCTCCTTGAAATTCGACCCGGAACATCTGATAATTCCCACCTACAGCAACGATTTTCACAGACAACTCTTCCACTGATACACTGTTATGCACCAAGTCACTGAGGAATACCACGAAACCACAGTTTCACTGAATATACACATATACTTAAACGTACTTGGAAAGTTCTTATAAGGTAGCTTGTTCGAATAAGTGTTGCAACGACCTACAAAAGAGCTGTTATCGGCAAGGGTCAACCGACTACGTACCACGGTTGATAACATCAAACTCACGTCTCTCACAATCTCAATGCTGGCTAAAACATTCATCAAAAAAGAAACGACCAGAACGCAACATGACCCCGACACACACCGACAGTAAACAGTCTCCAAAAATATCAGCGTTCTTGCGAAGTCACAAACATCAATACAACGCACGATTTCCACACTTCGAACGTGTTTGTAAGAGCAAATCGGATCGGCCTAGTAGAGCGCTTAAAACAAGGGTTACGCAGCGCCACAAAATGAACACACAGCAAAAGGCGCTGCCGTCACCAGCCTTACGAACTGTGAAGAGGACATCAGTTACTTTTCAACTGGTGAAGAACCCTGCCGTGCTGGCAGACAGGCCTACTCATTAACGCGAGGTGGCACGGCCACAGTATTTGTTTTGTTTCGCCCGTCAATCCACTATCGCTATCGTTGTGCAAGTAACTCGCTCCTAGCCTTCCGCTTGAAATCTTCGGCGTCAAAAAACTGACATATGACCTTACACACCACTCAGTCCATTTCTGACACATACACACACACACACACACACACACACACACACAAAGTCGAACGGTTACAAGCAGCAAGCGTTTTGGACGTTTCAATACAAGGAACGTGAACTGTAACCCACTCGGCGTACATTTGTTTGTGAGTTTCTGAGTTGCTGCAAAGGTGGTAGGCCTTATAATGGCCTGCAGATTCCTCGAAGACGTAGAAGTGTTTCCACCAGACGGTCACATTTCAAACTCTACTTCATCAAGAAAACAAAGAACAGCCGCACTGTCACTTGGGCGCAATGCACATCTTGTCACGAGGCATTCCTACAATTCAAATTCGTGCACCCCATAAATTCTCACGCTGTGGACACCAAACTTCAACGACGTTGCTCCACAATCACCGAAAAAATGGGGGGGGGTAAGTGATCGAAAGGTACAGATGGCATAGAACGAAGGGTGGCATGCAAATACAACCGTGACAAATGTTATACAGGCATGTGGGATGTAATAAAAGTGTTCAGGACAGCGTCCAACGGCGAACTTTTGAGAAAAATGTAATGAATGATCAGGACAATCACCTGATTAACTACAAACTTCTCAATATATTTCTCGCACCGAAGTATCAGTTAATTTTTAGTTATTTAATTAGGCATGCCTCTAAAAGGCGGCCCCGAAATGTCATAAACATGCTCTCCAATAGTGCAAATCTACACGCTAGATCGCAGGGGTTAAGTTATCGCGTTGCGAAGGTCACAAGAGAGTCAGAAGTGCTCGCGTGTCTAGCCCCACAGAATGGCATAATAATAAACGATGTCACGTGGTATAAGCAGCAGCGGGTGTATTGTTGCACCCTAAGCAGAATTACAGGACTGTGAACAAGTACTGCTCTGTTTTCACCAGTAGAAAGTCTAATAGGTAATGCAAGAAAAAACAATCACGCACATTTCAGCACCGGCGACAAAAGCAAGTTAAAAGATCCCGTCACCCTTCTAGCGCGTACTTACTTTATCTAAACCATATCGTTTGTCACTTCCTATAGGCTATCGTATCGCATAAAACTTGGCTGGCTGAGTGCAACGCTACAGCCCGCGCTATCGGAAGTCAAGTCATCAATAGCAAATTGAGGAAGACTCCAAGACTCATTTTGATTGGCCCCCAAATTAATCTCATATCAGTGAATAACTAAACTCGCAGAATAATATTATCTTATACTGTGTCTCGAAATAACGCTTCTTAAATAATATTCACCAAATGGACTAATAACCTGAAAATCAACTTAACAAGAGAATAAGAGACAAGTCTTCTACAACTTTAGATATATATAAATTTGTAGACTAAACTTTCTTAAAAACTTTTCGAATCTTTATAACCACATTTCATTTTAATTTTCATATTACTTTAATTTTTCTACGCTATGTAATAACTTTCTACACATAATATTCAGGTTTAGAGCTTTTGACAAGCGTATCCTCGTGGGTTCCCTTCTTCGAAAAACATTCAACTTGCAGACCACTACACACGAATAGCCGTCCGAAGGAGTGCCTCCTTCTTCACTAATTTGTAACTATGAAATTCATTCTTATTGACTTTTCCAAACCTAGCTCTCAACACTACAAAACATAATCATTCAATACTATTCCGTTATACCCATATAAGGCTATATAAATGTAAGAAACTGGTATCTCAAATTCCATTCAGAATTGAGTATTTATCTTCCATTTTTGCCAACCTGATGATGGCCCGCAGAGCAGAAACACGTTGTAAAGTTAATATGGAATAAACGAACTGTTTTGTTAGGATAAATCTACTGTCTCTAATGTAATCTAAAAACACAACGGGGACGAATCACCTTAAAATTAATACGCGTTAGATGGTGGTGGGAAAGCATGTGAAATTGAAAACACACACGAGGGGCAACATTTCTTTGGCAAACATACTGAATGTGTTGTGGGCATAAACGAATAGATTGGTGAGTCTGATGTGTGGTTGACTTTGCATCGTAATTCAGTATGGAAAAGAAACCAACTGGATGTCACTTTGTGTTATCCTTTATTTCTCCTTCACAAGTTGCTCAACATGTTTCGGGCAACCATGTGCCCATCTTCAGGAGCTGACGGCTGCGAAGTGTTATTACCACGTGTTAGTATTGTGCTGTGGCTGCAGGAAGGCTGTCAGAACCGGTTAGCAGGTAGTGTGTCCATTGAGGAGTTCGTCGCACAACTCCTGAAAATGGGCACATGGTTGCCCGAAACATGTTGAGCAAATTGTAAAGGAGAAATAAAGGATAACACAAAGTGACATCTAGTTGGTTTCTTTTCCATACTAGATTGGTGAGATTAGACAGTTCAGTTAAACGCACGGCACAGCCTAACGGATGGACAGATGAGTGACTAGTTGTTGAAAGATAGATACGCTGCAAGAGCTCAGAAATAGCTCGCGGCGTACGCACATATAAGCACGATGGCTATAATGAGAACAGCGAAGCGAACAAAGGGAACAAAACGGACAAACATGAACAGTATTCAACCAAGCTGATCTATCGAACAGTAACGAAATATGCGTTTATGCACGGTGTTAACAATTCTTGTGCATTCGCTACATTCTTGTGTATTTACTCAGAAAATCGTCACACTTGCGGGAAAAAAGGGGGTAGACCTACAGAACAAACAATGTAATAAATATTTTTCTACATTTATTCGAAACACGTTTCAATCCGATACATATTCCACGGGTTAGGCTGCACACACACGCGCGCGCGAGTACAAATATTGGGAACAAACGACCTTGTTCTGTGCGGAAATTTGGACACCACATAACGAGAAACGTCGTTTTTAACCTCTTAATGCCTAGTGGTTACTTCATACACCAATGGTTTAACATACGTAGAACGTAACAATCAGGCGCATTTGTGCAACCACTGTTGCCGTGGAAAAGCAATAATTATTACATATTCCGAATGCGTGTTTGTACCCTGTTATCGAGCACGCAATGCTCAAGCGCCATACTGTCATCTGTAGCCTGTCCGGCTCTACTATACTATTCCACATTATCTCACAAAAGGCTAAATTTTCGAGGAAAAAAGTTATTGAATTAAAATGTGTGTCTCGATACTCTCTATAACTTTTGTTCGAAACATCTCATTCTACGAATAAATGAGCGAATATGAATAATGTATATTGATCTTCATGGAAAGTAACCGATATTCTTGTCAGATTTTAACGGCACTTGAATTTTCGCGAAAATTTTCCAAAAATACTCAAATACGAAATTTCGTAAAACTCCGCTGAGTAGGTGCCGAGTATTTCCATGCAGAAAGACGAAGAAGCAGACATGACAAAGCTAATAATCGCTTTTTACAATTTTGCGAACGCCCCTAAAAATGAGGCACGACATGCAGCGGAAGAAGAGACAACAGACACATTCTTCATACGTAACTCTCAGTTAAAAGGGCCATCTTATAAAAGCCACGGAGCGACGATTAGAGGAAAATACTGCGGTATCTTGTTAGAAATTAGATGACGCTGAGAGGTGGATGGAACTTTGATCAGGAGCTCTTGCAATGGCAGACTTCAATAAGCTTCATTCAGCCTTCGGTTTATATTATCAGACTTGTTTATAGCACAGTTGTTGGTACAGATAGCCAATTGACAAAAGAACAACAAACCATGGAAAATAAAGACCAAGGCTTACAAATACGAAAGTTCTGTGCAAAATAGTTTTACATCGTAATATGTGTAATCGAATTCATTGACGCATCCTGTCTAAATGTTCCACTGTTTCCGCCTACCACAAAACACACCCATAAAATTTACTGAGTGCCAGTCAGTTTCGTGAATATCGGTGCAGGAGAGAGTTGAGATCATACATGAATTGTTGCCTGCACCGTCTACATGCTGCGTCCTCTCTCGATAAAATTCGGCACAGGACATGCCCACAGTAATTTATTGCGTGTGCTTTTCGCAAAAATCGGCAATGTGAAAGCCATTACATTCTTAAGGAGCAAAAATAAATTTGTATCCCCACTTTCCACATTTGTTGTCCGATCTGGGTTAAATTCGGTGTAAGTGATCTGCAAATATTGACGTTACACCTGCGACTTCGTAAAAAATGGCGCAGGAAGGGAAGTGGCTTTATCGTTGCACCGTGCATCTTGCAGTTTAAGTAACACACCAACAAACTCACACATATATATTCTTTAATAATCTAAAATGTACATTAAAACACTTCAAACGCTGACCCAGATTGAGACAGGTGGCGGACGCTTGTAAGTGCGGTAATGAACCTTCGGGTTCCGTGAAATGCGGGGAATTTCTTGACTAGCTGCAAACCAGTTAGCTTCTCAGGAAAGACTCTGCACCATGGAGTAAGTAAGTAAAATGCTCCTACATGTTTCGATCATAGATCATCCTCAGGGAGCACACTTTGTTCCTTGTTAAAGTTAAACTGTAACTTTAGCAAGGAACAAAGTCTGCTCCCTGAGGATGATCGTATGATCGAAACATGTAGGAGCGTTTTAAGTGTTTTAATGTAAACTTTAGATTATTAAAGACTATACACACATATGTGTATGTGAGTGTGTGTGTGTGTGTGTGCATTTGTTAGTGTGTTACTTAAATGAACGGAAAGAGCTTTATTCTACGGCTTATCATGAAGAAACCAGCTACACGGAGTTGCGTGATACGATAAATAAATGCTTACTCAATAAAAAATGAAATATCCCTATCACAGAAAATTTTTTACAACGAATTACAACTGGTAGTAAACATTTTTCCAGCAACTTACAGTACATTCTTTCTCTGATTCGGGGACAGCGTATTCGAGTTGAATTTCAGGGACAATAAAAACTAACACAGGAGACTTACCTATCACTTGCCCTCTTTCATCCGTACGTATGTTAGCAGAGTCCAGTTGAAATGCGATGGCACACGGTGACGCACGGGAGGGAAAGTAAAGGGAAAAGTGGCGAATGGAGTGGGTAGCCAGCACCCTTCACACTACCTCGGAATATGGTGTATCCAGCATTACTACCAACGATAAAAGCTGGTGCGCACATCTCGGCTGCCAGTAGTCGACTGAACTGACGCCCCCGCCGATTTGAATGGACTCGTCCGTTTCGCCGAAAGCCGAAATATGGTTTCTGCACGTGTGCCATCACATTTCAACTGGCCTCTACAGCATTAAAATACATGTAACTAAGCTCATATCAACACTGGCAGCAGCATTACTTTAATCAGTAACTGCAAAAAAAGTCAAAATGATTTTCAATGTTAACAAACAAACCATAATATCAACAGGTAAATTGGTTGTTTTATTATAAAATCAGTCTCTTTCCACTAAAAGGAACGGGTGGAAGTAGACCAAGTTTTAAGGTTTAAAAGGTCAGCTGGTTTGTACATCCATTTCTACGTCCTCCTCTATCTGGTTTTCCTCCGAAAACAAAAAAGGATTTTAAAGACTGTGTACTCTCGCAGTCTGTTTACATGTCTTACCTTAAATTCCTACAGGTTGGGGGAAAAAAAAGACAAATCATAATAAACACGAAAAGAGTAATTTTCGACAGAGTCCTCGTCAATTCCTGTGTTTCAGCCAGGCTAAATGTATTTGATCTATTTAAAACTCAAAAGTCGAAAATGTGCAATCAACAGTACGTAAAATTCGTAAATATCTTTGACTAGGTTAAAAAGTTTCGATTCCCCGATTAATATCAACGGGATTTTCCACCCGTATCATTCACTGAACACTCTCCCGTAGCCATATATGAAGAAATTAATCCATTTACTTAAGAATTCGCAATAGAGTGTCAATTTGGAATGTTCAGCGGAATGTCAGCATACAGCGGACCCGCACACAGAGCGTAGGTCAACCAACTGCATTTTACCAGCCTTTTGTTTATCGCGGAACTGCTCGCCTGCAGAGGACGATACTGTTCCTGCACAGCCACCAATGACGTCCCAAATTCTGCAGTGTTCAAAACTGCGGGGTCCCGCATTAAGGGGAGGGAAAAAAAACCTCTGTATTAGCATATTCAACCCTGTGGTATGGTAGCAGGGCCTGCAGATCTAAAGGCAGTGGATCCAATCTCCCCAGTTCCATCCACTTTTCACCAACACAACTTATGCCCCGAAGATCAGTCCTAATACTAATTTCCCAAATCTGTCTCTCAAGCGGTTCTTTTTCAAGAGGTTTTTTCCGCCAAAAATTCGGTAGGGATTCATCACTTCTGCATCCTAGCCACAACTCCAGCACATCACAGCTTCCATGTTTGCACTACCCTACTAATACCAGCAGCGCTGTCAAATCACCACGTAAGGGTCAACTGCAGGCCTACTTCCAAACTAAATCCACACAGCAATAATCAAAAATGTCATAGCAGAAAACCTAACTTGTAAAAGTTACAATCAAACATCTGTATCTTTAAGGAAGAAGAAGAATATGATGATGATGATGATGATGATGATCAATTCACAAACCACGCGCATTTATCTTCCTGACAGCTTACCAACAAACACAACAAAAAAAAGTTTGCAGATTTATCACGCCATATGTTCGGTTCTTCAGCCAGCCATCTTCGCACTACATATATTTATACGTTCAAAAATATTAAAAAACCTTATTAGCACAGATGTTAGTGCATATTAAAAACGGACCCAAAGAAATTTTATGAAATATTTTGAATCACTGTAGAGAGTGTATTTTGCGACAAACACCACGGGGTACCAAATTTAAATAACTGTACTGCACATAGCATACTAGTCCTAAACATATATTAGCCCAAAGAAGGCTTACTCAAGAGCCAAAACATGTAGCTCAGCTACAATTATCTTAATTAGTACTGTTTTGCAGACTGTGAGGTTTAAACACTTTTTTTATTGAGTGTTAACAATGCACAATGAGAGTTACCAGAAACACACTATATACAATGCTTTGATTCGCGCGAGTAAAAAAAAAAGTTCGAATGTCAAGCGAATTCGAGGGATGCGCGAGAATATTTCGCTTCCGGGGCGACTACAACGATCCACAGAGGTTCGTTCTTTTCGGGCGTGCTGGGTTGTATTCGCGACAACCTGCTCTCACGCGAAAACGCTTCCACCGTAACTACAGCATGCTGGAAAGCAGTCGGTCTCAAGGGTGCCACATGGCTGTTTTCGTTTGAGGGCTGGACGTAAAAAAAAAAGTGACATTTCATAAGCAACGTGACCTGACGTAACACAGCTTAGCTTATGTAACTAACCAATTTAACTGCATGAAGAAAAACTCTTACTATCACTAAAAAAAAAGTACCCAACATGCCGAACCAAAATACAGATCCAAACAACTTTAACATACGTATAGAACCATTTCCGAAAGGTAAAGGCTGACGAATGTCGTGCCAAAGACGCCATTTCACCTATAAAGGATGACACTTCGGCCAAGAGGAATAATTTAGCAAACAGATTTCAGACAACGTTGGGGAGGCCGGATCAATATTGGACTTACAACTGACGCTGTCAGAACTTACGCAGATGTCGAGGCTGGCGCCGAAAATGACCCGTATATAGTATTACGAGTGTAATTCTGCTGAACGTACAGAACCGAAACGTCTGTAATGCCAATTACATAAACATCACCTACCGCATGTAACTTGCGCAGTGTGATCAAAGCAATCTGATAAGTAACGTAACCCAACCGATCGACAATGAATCCTTACCTGATCTTCTGCCTGCAAAACAATAGCCTGTATTTCGCTTCGTTTGTAGTACACACAGCACCACGCTTGCTTGTATTTTCAGAATGGGGGATTTCACAGAGCGGCTACAGCCCTACTCGCGCTCAGAAACAGCCCAGTCTCTGTCCTAACAAACGTCCTTCGGCGCATGCAAGCACGTATTTTCGTACAACTGAACCATGTCTTTAGCAGGCCTGTTCAAAACAAGGCTATCGGACAATATATGCTAAGAAGTTCATAAAAAGTCATGTTTTTTAACCGTATAACTTATTTTATCACGTGTCTTTTAACGGAAAGTTACCAAATAGGAAGTTTATGTATCCAGGCAACGGATTCATTTCACAAAACGTGAACACCTGTTACCCATACGATAGTCGCGTAGCCAGATAACGAGACTACTTTCGAAATTCATGATAAATTTGTACTTAAAATAGGTCATTTCCAGACAAGAGCTGATAAAAACTGATAACAGCAGCTATTTTTACTTGCACGGAAAATAATAAAGCCGATAAAAGCTGATTATCAGAGCAGATGTTGTAAGCACAAAACTTCTCTCACCCAATACTCTAACCACAAAGATAAATGACGCTTATGTGTGCACCGGGAACAGAGCTCTCAATTAATTTGATTTTCAAAACTTCAGTAGAGTATGAAGTTCCTGAGCTTGGCGCCATTCTTGATGCTAAGAAAGGCCACGTGCGCGGTGAACTTCCCCACTTCTCTCCTCTTCGAAGGGGCTTCAGGATCAACGAACTTCATGCAACTAAGTATGAGTGCAACATTATAGAAAACGTCCTGCCACCAATAACTTTTCTCAAATGTAGCGACCATTCCAAATTCCGACATTACAGCGACAAAGACGTCACTCAACGTATAATCTCCCGAAAATGACGCGGTCTTTCGGTTCTAAAACTAATTACTACATAAAAATATAAACAAATATAAATATTTTATACGGTAACAATTACAAACAAAGCGATGGTACAAAACTCTTAAGTTAGGCCTATACAGGGAAAATTCAACGCAGCCCCCCATCTGCAATAATGGATCGTGGCAACGTGTTACAACTCTTTTTTCCTGTCAGTACCGTTCCAACACGACTCCATACTCATATTTCACTCATCTACCACCGAAGCTATACAATCTTTGAAAATGGCAGTGTCGTTAAAAAACAAATAAAACTGGCCATCTGGTTTCTATTTCATAATCTCAATGCCACAAAAAGACGCGAACGGTTCTGCGAACACAGCTACATAAAGGATATACAAAACCAATAAACTTCACAGAAGATCAACACGGCAGAATTTACTAAGTGGTGCTGCTACATATTTACATACTATATGGAGCAGAGTCCTTGAGAAGCTAACCGGTTCTCAGTTGGTCAAGAAATTGCCTGCATTTTGTAGAACCCGAAGGTTCATTACTGCATTTACAACAGCCCGCCACCCGTCCCTATCCTCAGCCAGGTCAAACCCCCACATCCCACTTCCTGAATAGCCTTTTTAATATTATCCTCCCATCTGCGCCTGGGTCTTCCAAATGGCCTCTTTCCCTCAGGTTTCCCCACCACAACCGTGCATACACCTCTCCTCTCCCTCCATACGTGCTACATGCCCCGCCCATCTCTTTCTTCTCGATTTTATCACCCGAGCAATATTCGGTGAGAAGCACAGATTACTAAGCTCCTCAATATGTAGTTTTCCCCACCACCCGTTACCTCGTCCCTCTTAGGCTCAAACATTCTCCTCAGCACCCTATTCTCAAATACTCTCAGCCTAATTCCTCCCTCAGTGTGAGCGACCGAGTTTCACACCATTACAAAACAAACAACAGGCAAAATTATTGTTCTGTATATCTGAATCTTAATATTTTTTGATAGCAAACTGAAAGATAAAAGACTCTGCACCGAATGACAGCATGCAATCCCGGACTTCACTCTGCTCTCAATTTCTTCCTGGACAGGCTTTTGGTTAGTTACAAGTTGCTCCCAAATATTTGAACTGTGCCACCATTTCAAAGTAACCATTATCCATCTTTATATGGTGACTTTGTCCCGCATTCTGATCTTGAGACATGGCAATGTACTTAGTTTTATCAGCGTTCAGTTCTAGCCCAATCCCTTTACTAACAACTACTAAAGATTCTGTGTTAATACAGGCCTGAGGCAAATGTATCCGTTTCGTAACAATGCCAGCTTTTACGTTGAGTTATTAGCACCTCGCCCAACCCCCAAGCTGGAGAATCACCCCTTGTCTGTTGTCCGCGACTGCTTATTCAATACACTCGCAGGTGCCCTCCATATTGGAGGTCGTTACTCCATCCGCAACCTGAGGACGCGCCATGCCGTGGTGACAGGGACCCACTTATCATGGCTCCTACCTAAAAGAACTTGTTTAGCAAAGGTTATTTAGAAAAAGAAATCTCGTCAAAGGTAACCTAAGCTCTCTTACTTTTCAACTGGCAATAACCCACCGTAAGAGCAACTTTCCTTCAACCAGTAAATGGCAGCGATATTCTTTTAGCCGGGACTTAACGATAAGCAGTCGATGGAAGGATCATCTGGCACCTAATTAAATAAAAAATAAATGTTGGCAGCCGCTACCTAACACAGTACAGGCTACAATATGAGTAGAATTATACAAATTATGATTCATTTGGTTGACCCGTGCTGCAAGAATGTATCCTGTATACTCCCTGAAGATAACTCTTTAAGGGATGAAACAAGTAGGAGTTACGTACAACGTTAATAAAGAGATGATTAAATAATATATGAGTGTATTTGTCGGTGTTTCTTTGATACAGAAGCACTGACATCTTATAGCTATGACTTCGACGTCACAAACATGAGTCATTTCTTGCCATACATACTTTGTTATTGGACACTGTATTAGGTATAATTCGAAGTCACTCATAATTGTGCATCAACTTATGGGGGCAACCCTGCATACTCAATATACACGTACTTCACAACTCTACCTCGTATACACTTTACTGACGTTCGACCTTCAGCAGTACTTCAAGACTTCCAAACAATTTCCGTATTCGGTAACGAGTTCCAAAGAAGAGCCCTCAGCTTATCCCCTATTATCTATATCAAATCGCAGTTTCACTGAATATACACATGCCACAAACAGTGACAATTTATTTTCACAAAAGTCAAAGACAGTCAACTCTTTCCTCCTGGTAGTCCTATCCGCAACTACCAGCAACGAATGTTAACTTAAGAACAGAGTAACGATATAAGGCCAACCTCACGCAGTATCAATTCGTCCAGTGGACTCCTTGCCTGTATTGCCATCTTGCTGCTATCTTCATATAGAAAAATGCTACGTATGTTCACAATTCCTTCTTTCCTTTCATGCGTGCTCATACATCATCTACGAGCACCACCGTTTCGTTATTTGCCAACCGTTTCATGTATCACGCAATCGCTCTCCGGCGCCACTGCGGTACGGGTATAGAGCCATTGTTGTATGTGACAACTACCTAACGCTTGTTCTTCTTGTCGGCTCGTACATCATATTAACGTAGCCCATTCGGCCGACAGTCCGCACTAGCGCGTCGCAGTATCGGCGAGATATGATAAAGGATACTTTACAGACTAATCTACCAGTACGGCCACATTAATAAAACTGTCATAACAAATAGGTACTTGCATTATCACTTCACGGTTTATTTCAAGAAAAACGCGACGAAGAACAAAGCATCATCCCAGCATTTTCCTACAGGGACTGAGGAATACCACCGCAAAAGAGCCGGTATTCGGGAAGACAGTTCAAGTCGAATGCTTACGGATATGACACAAATAGGAATGACGTACCTTGTGGAATGCGAAGTTCCGTCGTTTATTATTATTATTATTATTACTTTATTTTTGCCTATTAGTTATCAGGTGTCGGTCTTCTGGTAAGTCCGGATCTCAACAAGAAATCAAAACGATTTGCCCCAGCACTTTAGGAATGATGTGTGCAGTGCTCATTAGTGTGATAATTAGCTCTATGGACGACGGGTGGTCTGGGATCAACTGAGGGCCCTGACCTAACCCCTTCTTAACTGTTCCTAATGCTCCAATTCTAACTGGTACAATAATAATTATTATTATTACTATATTATCGTCGCCGCAATCGTCTATCTTATTCACATTCTTCTTCTTCTTCCTCTTCTTCCTCCTCCTCATCTTCTACGTTGGTTTCCACTACTTTTAAGTACTACACTAATGAAAAGAAAGCAGGCATCCATGTCATTATAAGAAAAACATTACACTTTCCGAAATTTGTTAAAATTGCTACTGTTTACCCAGATTGGCACCGCCGGTAGCGTCTGGCAGCCTTACAAACCGAGACTTAGCAGCTCAGTTAATATGTCTCAACTTCAAAGGGCTGATAACAGTTTCATTGAATTGAATGTTTATGACCAGACTGTAATAGTTCTAAAAATAATACTTACAGTTACGCATCTCAATTTAAATGCATTTCAACTCGTGTGACACTTGTCGCATCTTGCTACGTCACATATTTTACCTATGACACCGCTTTCTACTGCCGCTTTAAGTCAGAAAGGCTACACATACGGAAACCATCTGAACAATCCTTCATAACTGACGTTATACTATTTCAAAACTCTGGTAAATTATACCTTGAACTTTAGCTTATTTATGAAAACACGCCGTTGGTGGTGGTGTTGCTGCTACCGATGCTGTTGTTCCTTTTTGTGTGTGTGTGTGTGTGTGTGTGTGTGTGTGTAAAGGCACTAGGGCTAGGGTTAAGAATCTCAGACCCATCTTCTTAACCGACAACTTCCCCAAAATGTCTGAATTTACTGTCCATTTTATCACCGACCAAACACTTTTCGGCGCGGTTCCAGCCGATATTACAGCCCTCCCTCATTCAGCTAAGTACTCAAGCACAAGCTTGATTTATTGCACATAATGTTCATTGCTGGGCCAGTTTAAGGCTTTCGGGTTCCGATGCAACCCTGACAGCGCACAGAACACTGTCGGCATTTACATATTACGTCTGACACGAAATCTCAGATACCACACAGACTGCGACAGCCTTAAAACGGCTCTGCGTTTGGCATTTTTCCTCCCTCTGTCTTTTCTTTGCAAACTTGGAAACTTTAGGCTATCCTCTAGTTATGTTAACCGATTTCGTAACCGACAAGCAGGCAAGTCCGTCCTATCTGTAATGTCTTATTCTCTTCTTAGCTGTTAGATTTGATACTCCAAAGTGATTTAATTTCGGACCCTTTGTTTTTTAACGTGTTCATTAATCCTAACTGTGGTTCTCTTTATAATTAGCACTATATTTCGTCCGTTGGTAATATGAGTATATGTCGTAATATTAAGAATATTATGGACCGTAAACTTTTGCAGTGATACTGCGTCTGTACAGAAGTGATAAAAATGACTATATGTAAAATTACGTTCACATGCTTCGTTCGTAAAACAGTATTAACTGCAATTACAAATTATGAAATCATACAGTTGCTCGTTCGCAGTGTGTCAAAGTGCTTGAAATTCCGTTGGAATGCGGGCGGTAATTTCACCACCAAGTTGATTACATTCTTTCTCACGGTTTGGTCACATTGGGTTTGATCAGTGACATTACGGCTTTGTACAGTGCCCTAGTGTTGTCAAATGCAGTACGCAACTGTCGTCTGGAACGCCATTACCTTGATTCGTCTAAACTCGACCAGTTCCAAGAACACTGCAGCTTTATTCTACAGTAGGTCTATTCGCAGATTTGTTATTGGCACCAGTGACAACAGATATGAAGAAATACTTGGGTTCCATCTGTAAACACTACATCCAAGCGGCGGTACCCTGATGACCTATTTCTTATGTCTTTAAAATAAACTCGACTGTTCAACTATTTCTGATACTGCTTTATGGCGATAACAAACGTAACACTGGAACTAGGCATCTGCAGCTTACAGCCAACCTACGAACTTCTTACGAGACACTGGAAACTAAGCGAACATTTTAGGTTATAGCCCATGAATTTAACACCCGTACGGATTGACAATAGATGTTATGACTATGAGGCAATGATGGAATGATAATTCACAACAGGAGAGGAATGGAGTTCTCGAAGAACAGCCTGTCCGAGGGTTCACTGCCGTTTTTAAGTGTATGATTTAACGATGCTGTTAATTGTTACATTCATATAACATCGGTAAGGGTTAATGGGTATGGAGTATTGCTGGAATGATGACAGGGAAAGCCGAAGTACGCAGTGAAAAATCTGTCCCAGTACCACTTTATCTCGTATAGACAGGTCTGGGATCAAACCCGGACCTCCACAGGACGGTCGGCGACCAACCGCCTACGCCTTCACCGCCGCTGTCAAACACTTCAACAATTATCAACATCATCATCATTGTAGGCGCTTTGGGTTGATAAACTGGCAAGTGCACACGCAAGAGTGTAATCTGTTGAGACAGCAGTTGATTTGTTGTTCTTACACGTGTTTCTTTGTATCTCCTTTTTGTGCGTTCGGGTTGTGTTCGTGTATGTGTAGCCTATTAGTGCTGCCGTTTTAACTGGAATTTTTGCTGTTGAGTTAGCAGATAAATAAAGGGGTAATGGATTGTTCTAATTATTACCATAATCATCATAATCGACATGATCACGATCACCACCACCACCACAGCCATCATTATGTATCAACTTAAAATTCGAAAACTGATTTGGTAGCAGTTTCAGGAAACAATACACTGTGCTTGGCAAAACTTTATTCCAGCCCACTCGGATAGAAAACTGCCAGTACTGATCTTCTAACTAGTTCATTCCATAAACCGATTATTCCTTTCAAAACTCGCATGCATCTATCACAGTGGTAGTGATTAACAGCCCCACACATCTCAGTTTTAAATTCCACAACATATGCAACTGTAACTCACAGCACACAGCGCCTTGTGAAACGTAGCTAGTCAGAGGTAAAGCAGAGATCAAATACGAGTTAGAGAACTACGCGTATTTCAGTGAGAAAGCACGCATTTGGTAAAGGGCCCATAAATGCCCAGTGTCCTTGAATAAGTGTTGTTAAACTAATTACATAATTACAGCACTGTTATAGCGCAGGAGCAGAAAAGGCGTTGCAAATGATGTCGGAACAAACTTTCAAGGACCACGAAATATCAATATGGGTGCCATTTTCATCCACTGTTTCGTTAACCTTGTCCGAACAGAACCATTGGTATAAAGCTGCAAAAAATGTATGGTGCTCGAGTGTGTGCGCATGCGACTGTCTTCGAACAAGAATATTACAACCTCAAACATTATCACTGTTATTATTATTATTATTATTACTTCTTGTTTACTTAAGGACAGTGTCTACAGGTTAGATTACATAACGGTAATTACTGCGAACAATATACTACTCGAAAGGACGTAGAATGACAAGGCTGTTGCCAGATATTATGTACTGCGGGCACACCACGAGCATGACGACGGTGCGAAAAGAAAGCTTATACCAAATACATTTTTATGCAGGACTAAACAGAATCTGCACAAAAATGACAATCCTGCAGTCAAAAAAAAATGAAAGGACGATTACAACAACAACGAACGTCTAAAGGGCGACGAGATTCCCACGTGACAGGAAATATGACCTCATAATTTCTATTCGGAACTGTTCGAAATGGGTACCATGTTGGTCATTTGGCCCGTATTTACATAAACAGAACTTCGAAATATCAGAGCTGGAACAGAATGAGTTTCGGTGAGCGTCCACACTAGGGTTGCGTAGCAAACGACTACCCTACTTCCATGAGTGAAAAGGAGTCGGAAAGAAACCGAAGTAGAGCTGAAATGGCCCGTTTGCGTTACTAGTCTCCTTGGCAGTTTTCCTTACCGCTGATGTTGCGGAACAGTACAAATGTTCAAAAACCGCTATGAATCGGCAAGCTGCCCAGCAGATTCATTTATTAATGCACATAACTTTACAGCATCACTAATATGGCAAGTGTCAATTCAGGCAAGAGTTTTAGGCCTTTCCGGAATCACTGTCGTTAGGCTTATCTAGTTAGTTTGTACTGGAGGTTGGAGCAACACAGTAAACAAAATTACTGGTTGTGGACTCGGCGACTGTGATTCAATTTTTGGCAGGTTGTAAATTTTTGTATTCACCATGGGGTCGAGACCGGCTTTGGGGCCAACTAACCACGGATCCAATTAGTTCGGGTGTAATTTCCCTAAATGTAGAGTACTGTACATTTTCAGTAAGTCTGACATGCACAATACACTATACAAGCCATTTAAAATACATTCAAACGCAACACCTACAAAACCTGTAATTACAAATTCGATTGAACAGGTGTAACACCTGATAAAAACAAATTACTATAATAGCAATTATATCAGTGTTTTAACTTTTATTATTTTAATCATCAGTCACAGAGGCATAGTGTATGCACCAAATGTCAGGAACGAGCACAACAAAGAATCTTAACAAATTGAAAGAACAGCATCGCAATGTCCACCTTTTGCTTCGCCAACTTAAAACCGGTAGTGTTTAGTGGAGATGTCTGGCTCACGACAAGGGCAGGTAGCGTGTTCTTGTGAATGTGGTGATGAACCTTAGGGGTTCCATGAAATTCGGGTAATTTCTTGAGTAGCTGAGAACCGGATAGCTTCTCAGGAAGGATTCTTGCTTCATGGAGTCAGTTTAGCATTCAGTACAGTCCCCTAGATCTCTCAGGAGCGTCAATAGTTCAAGTGAACCAACTTGTCAGAGAACGAATCCGTCTCCAACATCAGGATTTTAATATGGACTTAAACGTATTTATCTCCAAGGTATACCACGGTCTGTCTGGTGACCCCCTGCGCAACCGCCCAGCAAGCCCACCCTCAATGCCGGGCTTGTCAGATAACAACATGTGGCAATTCCATTACGCCGGTTTGCACAATTTTATCTGCACGACAAGCCATTCCAGATGACTTCTCCAGCGCAAAATGGCATTAGGGGGTAAAAGTTATAGTAATGTTTTATCTTCAAATTACCGTATTTATTTATTACTGACAGCGTGTGTACGGACACTACCAGTGGCACAGATTATTTACAGTCCAATGAAGGAACGACTAGTGAATTCTCAACTGGAAAGGATACAGAATGAAACGGATATGGAGTACAATAAAGGAATCTGTCTGGAGGTACTCTGGAAAACCCAGTCAAGATAACCCATCTCCAGGCCTACTTTCAAACCCGGGGCCTCCCGAATACAACGCAGGACAACTAATAACTCGACGGCGACGTTCGGGTGTCTTCGGTTCTGCTTCTTTCGACAACTATTCGTGACATGCAACTGCGTTTCCCGCTCTTCAACTAACACGAATACTAGCTGCTTCCTCGGGCATCAGTGCGACTTCATACGCCTGACCCAAACTGCTTCAATCCCCAGTCGACACAGGCATTCTGGAGCCACTGCATGCTCAGATGTCATGACCTACCACCTTTCCGATTCGTGTTCAAAAGGTTGTCGATCTCAGCACCCGCAGTCACTTATCGTCTTCAGGTGTGCCGTGGTTAGCTTCACACACTCCATGCGGATATCGCATATAAACCAGGTCCCCAAAACCATTCTATGCTTAAATCTTTACGGAAGGGCCTATACAAATTCTGCAACCTGCATATAAAACAATCTCACAACAGCTATGAACTACACATACAGACCTTTAAACATGGCAAAAATGTGTGGCATACTTCTGAACTCGTAAAAATTACGGTGGACAATACAGACAACAAAACACAAGAATATAAATCAAACAAAAGAGGCAAAGAAACATTCGCAGTCTATGTATATTCAAAGGGCAGGTCTGCCACATAATTGCCAACAGGATTCAAATTTAAACACGGGACACACACACACAACATGTTGCCGTTTTTAGCGTAATATTACTGCTGGACTCACAAGCATAGGAATGGAAAGTAAATGCTAATACGATCAAGTTTTGAAATAGCGCCACTTGAGTTCCCAAGTCTTCCTACCAGTGGCACGAACGTCGCTGTTGCTGAAAATGGCGTCTCAGATGCAGAAATATGAGCATGAGTACTTATATTACGAATCGAAATATGTGCTTATACTGCAAGGGAGATTTCTTTCGTAGTTTGTAAGTCTATCCGATTTTCGACGAACAGGGTCCTAATGACATGCCACTCCGGCAAGACGGTAACGCCTCTACATTTTCACGTTACAGTGCAAGCGCGATCCCGTTGATCAAAGTTTCCATGGAAGTACATTCGCAGATACGACCACTTCGTTCCCATAACCTTAAGTAACTTGATTTTTTCTTCTGAAGGTACGTAAAGTATATCTTTTACAAGGTGCTGCGAAAGATACACCAGCCAAGCTTAGAAACGTGTGAACTGAACTTAAATACGGATTATGTGCCGGACTACTCAGTGTCCTCACTGAACAACTGAAAGTGTTGCATGTACGTTAAATGCAGCTCGCATAAACTTGATCGCAGAACTCACAAAAATAGTTTAGTTTTCGCTTCTGTGACCTTTAAAATCGCCTACATGCCATGTGCTCATTCCGTTTATATTTCATATACTTAACCACTTTCAGTGGCTTATCAAGCATAATCTTCCTTCAGCAACAATATCTACGGATACTTGGAATGCAAACACTGCAATCCGCACATCAACTTCGACAACAACGGAACATATCCTCATTAAGATGGATAACAGTGAAACGTATATCAAAATTACAGCACATTAAACTGAACGAGACTGAAAACAGAACCAAATTACATCACATACACGGTAGCAAAATACAAGACCAAGTTACAACACATTACTTGGATAACAACAAAACAAAGAACCACGTCACAGCACATACTCCTGATCGGAGTGAAACATAGCGCCAAGTTACATGACATAAAGCACAAGATAAGACTAACATGCACAGCTTTTATTTCAAACATTATTCGACATGGTGAATATTTAATGAAATGCTAGCAAATTGTGCAATATACTATTTGTAGTTTTGCAACACCATACAGACCTCTCCATTTGCAATAATTAGACATCAATGCCAATGAAGTACGTAAAACCACAAAGAACGCTTGTGCTATGTATGGTTCGCACGCACCTTTATACCAATACTACGGTCACACTACGTTCTTCAGCCACAGGAGAAGCGTGTACTGTCCTTCAGACCTGAATATTTTAACAGCTTCAAGAACCTGAAGGCAAGTTTCCAAGCTGTGCGAATAATATACGTACCTAATTGGTTGTGGTGGTGCATCGTATAGCTGCAGCTACCATAATCCTGCAGTGCCATAGACTATCAGTCGCACAATATTGTTCCAACAGACATCACTTAGTCAAATGAATGTAAACACGCACACAAGTCACAAAACTGCTGAGTTAAAGCAAAGCCTCTTCTATATGATACACAATACACTCCTCTGATCACAGCTCACATTCGTTCGCACTTCACACTTAAGTATCTGCAGCAGTTACTTCTTCGTGCCTACAGAAGTAAAAGGAACACCGCCATATAAGAAAAATTTAAGTACTTAAACACTCATCCATGATGCACATACAGGGTATTTAAAAGCACGCTATCACTTATGTGTATTTGTGTGATTCCAAAAACGTTAACACTTGTAATGTGTCACGGAGATGCAACCAAGCGAGCGCCGCCTTGGTGCGCTATTAATACGCACAAATGGGAGGAAGGATGGGGAAGTTTAAACTGTCTGAAACTGTGTTGGCATTGGTCGGAGTTCATCAAGTGTATGTCATCCTCATCGCAGTGTTAATATTTTTCGGATCATCCTATTCTACTGACAAACTAGTGCCGCAAAAGCTGCGCACATTTTGCGCTAGAGCCCAATTCTCGTGCCACGACACTCTAAACCGAACACGTAAAGAGGGATGTGTAGCATACTTAGTCGTAAATGCTCAACAGACGGTTCCGCAATGCAGACAACTACAGCGTATTGTCACAACTGCGAAACGAACACATACGTAATTTCGTGGCGAATTTACCGCGTCGTGCGCCTCAATAAGGTTTGTCACGCTACATTCAGACTTCACTCCCCACTGACTTTCACTGCTCACCGTTCGAAGCCACACTACCTCATTGCGTGACCCGATACCAAATCTCAATGCGGTCGTGGTTAATCATACTTGCACGGGTTACACAGCCCTTAATGAATTATTAACATCTGAAACATACAATATTCGGGATTTATTTCATATCGATGACGCCTCCTGTAACTCTATGTTCTGCCTCTCAGATAATTCCACTGCACCCCCCCCCCTCAAAAAAAACCTTGCTTGCAATGCAACATGGAGAGAACACGATACATAAAACAATGCATCGCATAGGGTTCATACTGGAAAACGTCGGAACCACAGTCATCTTCAGGGTACAAAACGAAGGGGTTAAATTCAGTACCAACATACCACGATGCAAGAATATTTTACGTGGTCACATTTAACGGGTCGCAGAAACCGTCACAGAAATAGACGGACGGTTGCACTGTGGTAATGAGCACCAACACCAAAATTCGTAACATTAAAACCCCCTGATCATTATTTCTTGCACTGCTTTATTAAGTACACTCTAAAATATTACTGCAATCCTACTCGCACAGTGGGTAGATCGGGTCGTAATATCGTCTGTTTGTCTACGCGAATGCCCAGAAGGCGCCATTAAGAGCATGATCGTCACTAGAAGAGTCCAGAATTGACAATTTGAGACCTGCAAGTTTAGGAAGCAGGGCAAAGGGAGAAGGCAAGCCAGAGATATGAAGTCTGGATGTTTTTGAAAGCGCAGCGAGTCAATGGCAGTTATTAGTCCCGTATGCAGTGGCCTATACAACATTTGAAGATATTTGTATTATCTGTAGGCAACAAAATGTTTTTTTTACACATAATAGCTGCTAATACATGCCGCATCACCAGGCAAAAACTGCAACATTATCTGTATTCCTTAAATACATTCCACGCCGCAAGTTGTCAGTCCTAGACATGTGCAGTGTTCATTACCCTCCCATTTGATGCTGTCACGTGCGATGACAAATCAAGCCCCTGTTGAGGTAACGGTAAAGGTAAAGTCCCTGTGCACTCCATGAAGGTACACGGGGCAGCGGAGGTATAGCTGCACGCATTCTTAACATATCACTACATGACAGCAGTCAGCTTCACGTCCCGGCTGTTTTGTCCCCGAGAAAGCGCCACCGGTACCCACTGAATACGTGGCTGGGAGCGTCCGAGCGACGGTCAGAACACTTTGCAGCAAAGAGACACCTCTTGCCGCTATACGGAATCGAACCACGATTCCTCGGCGTCGAGCCCCGTAGCTGAGTCACTACCCGAAATACGCTATTTCTCTTCCCTCTTTAATCGGGTAACTTATACATTGGCCACGATCCATCAGTAAGGTTGGTGGGTTACGCATTCCACGACACTCTTATCGTCTCGTCCGCGGGTCATTTCATTTAATACCCTGGAGATTTATTGTCATCGCGGAACGCAAAATATGTACGCGCTGGGTGTGTGACATAGGTCATATGACAAGACTTTGTGAATACGAACTGAACATACGGTCTCAGGAAATTTCCTAGTCATTATGTCCATTAGCGTTCATAACAATCAGTCGACAACCAACAACAAACTTTACACAAACACAGTCAATATTTACTGATGGGACGCACGCGTTTCGACGCATATTACGTCACCCTATAGAGTCCCTTATCACTTGCTAACTGGCTCAACATTAACCTATTTACAGAAAGTCTATACTATATAACACAAATCTTAACAGCTCAGAAATTACTATAACAGACTACTTATAGATGTATTTCTCTACTATTAACAGGTATATCCCACCTACTGCTTGCAAATTAGTGGAACAATGCGTGTGACATATGGGTAACAACATTACGTGTTTATATGCATCCTACATTTACATCAGCTGTTGCTAATACTCGGCTACATGGTGAACTGGTTCTTCATTTTAGGACACTTCTTGATCTGCGTAGGTTGTACGAGCTTTACGTTCGAATGGAAAGCAAATGGATACTGGGCGAAGTCGCATTATATTTTACGGTACGGTCCCAAAGGACTAACAAATTTGGGTAGGTAGGTCTAGATGCTCTTCGCGATCGTGCACTGAATTACAATGATGCATACCCACTAAGACAGAGCGGTGGGATGCCATGGTGTAGTCTAAACGCGGTCACGCACGCACACACACACGGACGCACACACAGTGTGGCTATCAGTATACAACTATGTACAAATTTATCACCTTACCCATGCGCGCTACGTGCCCCGTACATCCTCTATAATTTCAAAGTCCTACACACGGACGTAATTCTCCATTCCCCTACCACTGCCTCCACTGGAAAGCCAAATATTATCACCACCCTCTTCTCACACAGTCCCAGCCTATGTTCTCCCTTCAATACGACGGACCGATTTGAACATTAAACAAAACAACAGTAACAAAACTGTATATTACTTACTCCATGGTGCAGAGTCCTTCTTGAGAAGCTAACTGGTTTGCAGCTAGTCAAGAAATTCCCCGCATTTTACGGAACCCGAGGGTTCATTACCGCACTCACAAGCGTCCGCCAACTATCTCTATCCTGGGCCAGCCCAATCCAGTCCATATACCCACATTCTACCTCCTGGAAATCCATCCTAATATTATCCACCCATCTGCGCCTAGGCCTCCTCAGCGGTCTCTTTCCCTCCGGCTTCCCCACCAAGACCCTATACACCCCCCTCTCATCCATACGCGCCACATGCCCAGCCCATCCCATTCTTCTCGATTTTATCACCTGCACAATATTGGGTGAGGAGTACAAATCATTTAGCTCCTCCTTATGCAATCTCCTCCATTCCCCCATTACCTCGTCACTCGTAGGTCCAAATATTCTCCTCAACACCATATTCTCAAACACCCGCAGCTTCCTTTCCTCCCGCAATGTCAGCGACCAAGCTTCACACCCATACAAAACAACAGGCAAAATTATAGTTCTATATATCTTGATCTTTAAATTTTTGGATAGCAACCTGGAAGACAAAAG
>Ga0123354_10000675_pt1 | contig 36161 bp, 31 predicted proteins | sample TergutLab28metaG_2_FD_97872 | JGI IMG/M metagenome (GOLD analysis project Ga0123354, IMG submission 97872) | Labiotermes labralis P4 segment gut microbial communities from Petit-Saut dam, French Guiana - Lab288 P4 | ecosystem: Host-associated > Arthropoda: Insects > Digestive system > Gut ... | reverse complement strand
CGCAAAACCTGAATATTTCGAGAACTAAGCGGGATAAATTTGTGAAACAAAAAGCATTTTGTGGGGAAGGAAACAGACATTGCTCAGAATGCCTTAAAAATGCTGTAATTTCCTTACTGCGTATTGGAGAAGATAAATTTCTAAACGAACTTGTAAATATCCATGTCCTTTTACTTACATTGCTGTCAAAGGCTTCATCTCTTTGTATGGAGGATGGACGAATAGATGTCTTACAAGTTGGTCTTTGTATGGTAATCTTCAAAACAGTTTCGATCAACACAAAGTACCATGTCACACTTGACATATCTGAATATCACTGTTCGCTTCACGCCTCCCTAAGAACACAAGCGACATCGCCGTTTCGTGTTACTGCGGCCAGGCCAGTGCTTATTGTGACGTGTGTCCAGTCTTCTGGTGTTATAAGAAGCTGAGGCTGGTCACCCTACAGGCATGGATGGTCGTGGCTCATGCCCAGACCGTGCTAGCATCTCTCTGATAAGGGTGAGTCGAAAATCTTTGTGTGAGATTTTCTTCCCACCACATGAAGATAAGAGGATGTAACTGTTGACAATGGCCAGGTCTAACAGGTCGAAAAAGAGTTTTTTTGTCCATTTCCATGTTGGACGGCTGACCGTGTAGCTATTGGCCATCCTATCTGCATTTTTTCTGGGCCAAGTCATCAAACAGCTCTGGGGAGGAAAAGAAATTGTCCATATACAGTTTATGGCCAAATCCTTCTACACCCCTTGTCAGATTAGTCACTGTAGCGTGGGTTGCTGTCAGGTGTTGTGCCGCCCTTTGTCTGTGTTTACCAAGGTAAACATTCTTGTCATATGTGTATCCAGTAGAGTCGCATAGTTGGAACATTTTGATGCCGAAACGTTTGTGTTTTTGCCGGATGTACTGTTTGAATGATACCCTTCCCTTGAATTTCACAACTTCATCTACTGCCAAATGTTCGGAAGGGTTGTAAAATTTTGAAAAGTGACTGGGCCGTGACAGGGAGGACCATCGCGAAGGTGGGCGTGGCTCCTCTTTGTCTGTCTGTTTAATATTTATCCTCGTCGCTGTCCAAATCCATTACGATTTCTCGTATTTCATTTCGAGACAGCACACAAGCTCTTTTCGCACATGAAACATCACCACGTTGCATTGTCAACAAAACTTCAGTACAACTAACCCGCAAACAAGAAAAATCTCTATTGAATGAAGTCGAAATTCTACAAGCTGTTTGGTGGTATAATGCATAAATCAGGTTTAACGTTCCCTTTCCCGACCTAGGAACCGTTACTCAGCTGCCTGTTAGTAGAATACCCAAAAGGTTTATTACCAAAACATTCCAGTCCATTTACTAAATGCAAGACGTAACTAACTGCACAGTACGTTTTCAACACTTATGCTACTTATGCATTATGGCTAATTAGTGTTTCTTTGGTAGCTGTATAAGTGCTTACACACAAATATGACACAGGACTGCTTTCATGAGTGATTCAGTGTTGAGACATTGTGCAGTCAGATAGAAAGAGCGGGCTGTCAGCATTGCCAAACCAAGGTCTACTAGAGTAGACATTAGCGTTCCAGGCATTACAAGGTGAGTCTACTATGGCGGACGTTAGTCTTGAAAGGGTTAAAGGTTAAATTAATTGGATTGCTTTAATGGAGGACATCCTCTTGTGTTTATGCAATATTAAACAGCAAATTGTTTACCGTCTGTCAGACACAATTACTTTTCTCTGTTTGGATACAGCTATGTATTTAATGACTGAAACATGTAGCTGTCTCCAAATAGAGAAATGTAGGCATGTTTGACGGATAGTAAATGATGTACTTTTGAATGTTAATTGGATTGGTTACATTAGGATATGGTAAAGTAAATGATTTAGCACTGGTCTAAATCTATGGATTATGTAGTTTTAAAATGCATCAAGGACATTCTGAAACTTAACATTGTTTGTATATGGGGAAAGCCATCATGAAGTCTGTATTTGGTCCAGTCACTTGACTATCTGTATCAGTGATTCTAATTTCATTGTATCTCAAGGAAGATTCAAGTCTTCTGGGATGTTATGCCATGTCAACTGGTAAGTAGGTACTGATATTTGAAGGTGTTATGTTCTCTGCTCATTTATGCATACATTTATATGTTTGTTATCTATTGCAGTGGGGAAGGGGGGTTGTTTTGTTCAAGATAGTTGAACCCAGGTTAGTGATGTGTAAAAGGCATTTTTCTTGTCCGTTATACCAGAAATCTTAATGCTAACACATGCAGTTTGATGTTACAATTGCAGAACAAAATTAATTTCATGATTATTCAATAGTATGGAGTTTTCAGTCTACTTTGAAGCTGTTTAGTTTCTTTGTGGGCAGTGATTGACACTCATGTCTGTTAATTTTGAGATTTGGTTGTCATACAAATGTTTTATTTTTGGGGTCCAAAAGTCATATTGTTATAACATAAGAATGTCGAGTGCAGCAATTTTATAATTGTAGGTGAAAATAATATTGCCTCAACCACATCAGGTTTTTTTTTTCTTAGTGTTTCTACAGGTTAATTACAGTGGAACACAGTAAACTCTTGATTATTGTACAATAATATGGATGTTGTACTGTGAAACCTGAATTCATTGTTCCTGAAGGGACTGTCGAAAACAAACTGTAAATGCAAGAAAATGGCAGTTGTGGCAAAACAAAAATTTTGTGTTTTGCACGCAGGCCTACAAAAATAATAGACAAATAAAAAGTAATGTGCAATGTCTGCATGTAAATAATTTTTTAACGAAATCGGTAAATGGCAACTGATTTGTTCTAAGTCGTATGTTTCAGACAAAACAATGCCAGTTCCAAGTCCAAAATGTTCTGTTCCTCACTTCCTCCATTGCTGTGCTCATGACAGAATGATGTAACAGATTCATAAGCACCACAGTATTTGGCACACTTGTCACTGGTTCAAGGTTATGTTTGTCTTTCCCATTGTCCTCTCCTGCTGCTACCAGCTGCATGATTCTTACCCAGTTAATCTGATCAGGAAACACCAAGTGCATCCAGCTCATGTAAAAACTGAGTTGACATCCTCCTAGGTATCTAGCTATATCCAGTGCTTGTGGAAGGCATCACCCTCATGCAGTTCAGTGGATAATATGCAAATTTTTTTCCATATAAATGACATACCTTGCAGATGAGCAGAATAGTTATTCACAAATAACAAAGTTTCTCTATGATTCACACCAATGGAGGCATCTAGTGCCCTTAAAACACTGTGAAAATGTCTGGCCATCTCTGCTTTCTCTCTGTCCCCCCCCCCCCTTTTCTCTCTCTCTCTCTCTCCTTTGCAATGACATTTCATTGATTTTCCAACTATAATTTTCATGAATAACAAATAACAGGAATAATAACACTAAATCACACAACTTCTAATTTTCAAATGGAAGGGGGGAGGGGGCAACAGAATGATGCAGAACAACACTATACTAACAACTGTAGTGTGTAGATCACAGGTTTTTCACATTACAACCAAGCTACCTATCACCCCCTCTTCTCAACTATCATTCACACTTGGCAGATGCATTGCAACATTTTGTAAAGTTAACACTAATTTCTGGTGTAGGCAAGTTACTGCTTCTGTGTGTTCCAGCATCATCACAGTACTTTTCTTCCTTATTCTTAGAAACAGTCATTCTGAGAATATTGTGTGTCAGGACTAAGACTTCTGAACAATTGACACAGCAAAACCACACTTTGAAGAATGACAGATTTGATTTAATGGTGCATTATTTATGTGGGTGATTTTTTTGGAGCAGACAAAATGAACAATATTTGTGAGAAAATAACACATATGGAAATAATGGATGGAGGGTGTAGCATATTAAAGTGTAATAGATGTGAATCCTGGTATGTGGTTTTGAAATTACCAAAAATAAATTTTAATTCCAATTTTGTCATGAAAGACATTGTAGTGTAAATAGTATATATCTTGAAATATACTTTGTTTCAGCTCTTAGCTTGATAAACACATTCTTAAGTAATCTAGAGTTCACTGTGCCTCTTTACTGTCATAGTAGGGCTTAGTTGTTTTTTCTCTTGACAGATTTGGTGAAACCAATGGGGATCTTTTGATTTACCATGTGCTGCTAACTCTGAAACCATTCTGCCATTCTCCATTTGAACTTGTTGTAGACTTCACGCATACTTGTTCGGAAAGTCGTTTCAGGTAAGTCTGAAGGAATGGTGGTTTTTGTAACTTTACATGCTTGTTTGTTATTTAGAATATTTGTGTGCTACAGATGTAATTATGATTAAAAATGAGTGTCTTTGTATGTTTGTATTGCATTGTAGAGGATTTATTATTATTATTACCTCATGAATACATATGTGATCTGAGATTTTGTAACAACTTTTAACAAATACATCCTATTGTGAATTTATACAAAAAGGAAAGTAGTAGTAGTAGTAGTAGTAGTAGTAATAAACAAGCATTCATTCACAACTCAATCTTTATAATTAAATTCCTACTTGTTCTACATGCCTCAGCCTTATTACTGGCCATCATTAGAAACACTTAAAACATCTCGAGGAAGAATGCTATTTTACAGTCAGCATGTTACAAATAAAATGAATCTCTTTTTTTAAAAGTACCATTCATATTAAAAAGCCATTTCTCACTAATTTATGCTGTAAAGAAGTTGAAATGGTGTAAAGTATTTTGTTTAAACTGTATGTGGTTAAGGATATTGTTTTTACTCCTGCTTACAGCTGCATATTGTAATGGTTTTTTGGACTTAATCCTCCATCGTTATGTTAACTGTTTTATAATATACAAGGCAATTCATGTGAGTGAGTTCTTGTAGTACTCTTTAGATATGATTTTAGATACCTTGCTATGTTTACTCATCTTGATTCAGTATTCTAAGTTTAAAATTGGAAATAATAAACACAACCTCAGTTAGTCCTGCATTTACTTATTTTGGCAAAGAAACAATATTTATTACCAAGTTGTTCAGGTACTCTAGACTAAAAGTAGCATTTAGAAATAGTAACTCAGTAGGTACATTACTTAGGAAAAAATTTAGCCCCTAACAATAAATATCTAGGTTAAGGAGTTTATCGTTCAACTTACCCTGAGTGTAATAAGTGATATGTTGGACAGACTGGTGGAAGTGGTTTGATCTGATGCAATGAACATCTTCAAACCTTCTGTAACAATAGTTATAACTAAAATTTCACTGAGCATCTTTTGGAGATAAACATCCCATGGATGCCCTCAAATATACTGTATAAATTTTACATCTAATAGTGAGCAGTTAACATCTTAACACAATAGAAAAATATTACATCTACAAAGAAACTGTAAATAATAATCAACTGAATGATCTGTGTTTAAGCTTTCATTTCTTATAAACAGACTTGACAAGTAGGAAGGTACTTGCCTCTCTTTCTGTTTTGTTTTGGTTAGTTAGCGCCAGTGTTTATCGCTCGAGCAATGTGTGGGTTGTGAAATGAAATGGTAGTTGATCTGTAGTTGCATGTGTAACAGTTCTGCAGCAGTGACTCGAGCAATGAGCAGCATTGTAGCTGGAAGAGCAGTGTGTGTTTAATAGTGCCCAAGTGTCCCCACAATCCGGAGATTTGAACCAAATACATTTCACTTATAGCAACTTCATACAATCTGAATGCCGTATTCAAAACCATACTCTGATATGATTTGTAGTAATAGCCACATAAGGTGCTTTTATACGCTCAGTACTTCGCTCGCCTGGTCATTGTAAACATACACCTTGTGTATTTGCACTACTCAAAATACACATAAGACCAGATCTGTTTTATAATACAAATGTTGCTATAATTTGCAATATCTACACAAAATACTGATGGATGTTGCATTCATTTTTGCAGGTTTTATACTTTTAATAGAGTACTATATCAGGATGTGTAAATATAGAAGATGTCTGCAGTCATATCTAAAGAGAACCACAGGAATTCACTCACCATAATTGCCCAGCATGTTATGAAAGACAGTTACTTAAAAATGGGGGATGAAGTCCATAAAACATAACAATGTGTAACTGTAGGCAGGAGTACAAACTGTGATCTTAACTATTTGTATATTTTTAACGAAATATTGTACAGTTTTTTCATGTTTACAGCATGAATTGATGAAACCTGGCTTTTTAATCTGAATGATGCTTGTATAAATTGAGATCTCATTTTAATTCTGAAATGTTGATTGTACAATAGTATTCTTCCTCAAGATGTTTTAAATGTAATACCAAATGATGGGCAGAAATAGGGCTGAAACCTAAGGTACAACTGAAGGATAATTATAAAGACTGAGTGGTGAAGAATGAATGGTGTATTATCGTCAATCTTAATGATTTATTGTGATTCTGTTGGTTTCTCGTTAGCGCTTCACAAAATTTCATGTGTGTGTGAGTGTTAAATGTTGGAGTAAATTTCAAAAATGGATACAGAACTTTAAGAGTAGAAGACACTGGAGTAATTCTATTATTACTTGTGACTAGCATTAAGTCCATTGTTCAAATGTACTTCTGTGTGCGTAAAGTTGAGTGTTGACTGGTGTCAGTCCAGTAATTCTTATGTGGAACAGAGGTGGCTGTAAGAGCTAAATGGGTGACTGCAGCTGCTAAACATAAGCATTTGTGCGGTTAGTTATTAACATCCCTTCAGCTTATCTTCTGTATGTTTCTGCATCTGTGGATGCCTGTGTGCTTGTGCACAGACATCCTTTGTCAGCGTGACGTGAGTTTAAATATAATATCTGACCCTAGTAACTTAATGTTTCTTTGCCGTGGTAATTACAGGTTCAAACTACATGAAATGGTAGGGACACCTATATGTTTGTTTGTCACACTGAATTACTCGTTACACTTAAATGAATTAAAATTTGTTTAAGTTTGTGTCTGCCTGCAGAGGAAATTATAATTTTGCCATGCTGTTTCTGCAGTCAGAGCTGGCTCTTGGTATATTAATAGGTAGATTTGAATCATAGTGAATGTAGGAAGTATTCCACATTCACTTTTATGGAACTTTATCAACACTATTGTACCACATTAAATTATGTATCAACAAGGACTAATATGTATAAAACATTGAGCCAAAGAAACAAAATTCAGGTTTATTACTAATCAGATTTGTTAACTTTAGAACATAATTCAAATAGATTTCAGAGTCTTAACAGTACAGTGATCATCTTAAAACACACTAGCAGTTATACATTGTTAAATGATACATTTAATCCTTAAATTAGGTAATCTCTGCTTGAGATGATAACAGATTAAGCTCTAGCATTGTGATGTGTATGTATATTTTTATTCTGTCTCCTTATCAGAGCGGAGTTCTTACAGAAGTGGTTCCATGTCCTGCCTGATGTGGCATATGAGAACATTCATGCAGCTTATATTTACAACTGTAACAGTTGGGTTCGAGAATATACCAAGTTCCATGATAGGGTTCTGGCACCACTGAAGGTAGAGTCTGTTACCATTCATCATTGATAGTTCTGTGTCTTGGAAAGTCCATATTGATGAATTAACTTCTAAATTAAACAAAGCATGCTATGTGATTAGGCTGGTTAAACTTTTCATGCTTTTAGAAGTATTAAGGATAATCTAATTTCCTTATGTTCAGTCTGTTATATGGCATAATTTGGAGGGAGGGGAGGGGGGTTTCTTCTCATTGTAAAATTATATTCAAAATCCAAAAAACAATAATAGTAGGAGTTATTGTGGGTTCTAGTAGTAGAGATTCCTGTCATGAGCAGTTTAAAAATTCAGAAGTCATGCCTCTCCAATCTCAGTATATGTTTTATTTATTATTGTTTGTTAGGAATAGAGAATTGTTAGGTCTAATTTTGATGTACATAACATTAATGCAAGATATAATTCTGATTTACATTTACCCATAGCAAATTTTAACAGTATTTGTAGAGGGTGTGTTATATTTTGGAATTAGAGTTTTTATTAACATTCTTCCGTCAACTGTCAGAGATTATCATATGATGTGAAACAGTTTAAGTTAGCCTTAAAAAGGTTTCTTCTTGCTAACTCTTTTTATTGTTTGGAGGAATATTTTGATTGGAGGTAAATAAAGGACCTTGGTTCTTTATTATTCTGTATTTAGTAGCATATTTAAATACCATATTTTCTTAATTTCTACTATATTACAAATTCTTATGTTACTGTAATATGGATTATTATTTCCATTTTAATTTCAGTTTGAATAATTGTGGTTCTAATGTATATATATTCCCATTCAGTTTTACATTCCATTTTATTGTTTTGTTAAGTTATTAACTATGACAGTTGCTTTATTTTGCATGTATTATGCATGCCTTTAATATTTTATGTGACTATTTCTATATCTAAGAATCTGTGGATTGTGAAAAAATGAATAAACTGAATAAATACTTTCATGTGCCATAGTGTGCCCTAGCATCCTGCTTATGTTACTGTTCCCCAGCGTATGTTGTTTATATATTATAGGTTATTATACTTACCATTATCACTCCTGGTTGCTAATAGTTCAAATGTGTTCATGTTCCTTTTACTCTTATAATGTTCTTCATGCATCCAGCATTGTTAAAACATACATGTCAGTGAATACGTTTACAATACTTCCAGTGCCATTTTCTCCATGATGTGTACTTTCGTGGAAATATTTACAAAATAGCTTTTCTGAATTGAGGACCGTGTACAGATGTACTGGAATTCCATGGTTACCACAGGCAACTAAGGGACTGTAGCTTGGCTCAGATTGCAGCTGTGATAACACAGTGATTGTTTTGCATAGTTTGTACACACAGGCTGAATCCATATGTTGCCAAGCTCAGAGAGACAGTAATTTTACAGCCATGTAATATGTTTCTTTAAAGTCAGTACATTTTAGAGGCAAACGTAGATAGTTTAGTTGACATCCAGGAATGTCAGGTTGGAGGATATTGAGGTACTATGAATTGCAGGTCATGCACAAATTGCACAAACAGGGCCATCTTATTATGTTAAGATGCACAAATAGGATGATAGGATGCAATATGATCAAGATTGGGGTTGAACATTTGTTTCTTTTTTGGGTTTGTGTTTTTTTGTTGTGGTGGGTGTCTCCGTCCCCCCCCCCCCCCCAGTATAAATTGTCTTGTATGCAAAATGAATTTGAAATTTTTTAAAGTTTGGGTTAAAGCTTTATTAGACATTGCGTAAATGTGAAAGCTGCAGGTTTGCTAATATAAGTTTTATGAAAATGGGTTGCTAATGTGCATTGCATTATTGCAAACTTACTTTGATAGAAAATAATTCAGAGGCTGAGGATTAGATACCAACTTTATTCTGTTATACATGGTTTTTACGTGAATTAATCGAATATGATGTATATTTTATTTTTATTTTATTTATTTATTTATTTATTTCTTCTTCTTTTAAGGGAAACCGTAAACTCATCTTCATTGAAGCTCCAGCACGCCTCAATGATTTCATTGATGCAGATCAGCAGAAGTTACCTGGAGCAACCCTTTCTCTTGATGAAGACCTTAAAGTTTTCAATAATGCCTACAAGTTATCCCGCAAGGACACTAAAGTATCCATCAAGGTAAGATGTAAATCTGGAAAGGTAATATGAATTACTGTACATATATGCAGTTTATTCTAAAAGGTGTTAATTTACATTTGTTATTGTTTAATATTGTTTCAGGGATTATGTTGACATAGCTGAAAAGCCAGGAGGTAATAGATAATTTATAGATAATTTAGGTCTTTGAAACAGATGTCAGGCAACTGTAAGAAGTGCAGTCAAGTTCATGATGGATGACTGAAACTGGCTATATGAAATGCTTTTCATTTTAAATCAAAGCTGATATTATTTGGGCTAGCACTAATGAGTAAATCTCTATATAAATTATTTTGCCCGTTCGTTTGTGTTATTTCCTAAGAGCAGTAAATTATACAATACTGGTATTTAAAAATTTACTGAGGAGAGTATTTGGACATGTTCATTGGTTAAAGGGAAATTACATTTTGAGGATATCATGGTTTTTGCCCTTCTGATATTATTAATATACATTGTGATGGGCTTGGTATATAGCACAGAAGAATAAACCATACTTCTGAAGGAGTATCATTCAAAGCTCTCACATAGAACACTGAGATGGAACTGATAACCTTATATTAAAATTTATCTTGACAAATAGGTTGTTGTCCCAGGAACTAGCTTGAACTGACTGTGAGTATGGTACGGAGTAGGTTATAGTGGAGGATGTCATTGTTGAAGATGTTGAACATTGAAATTCCAGTACTGTTGAGTTTGCATACTGGACGGGATTTTTTACCGATTTTGTTTACACAGATCTGATGTTTAATATAATGACAATTTTCCTGTCTTAGTTGTACTGTTTTATTCATTGTTTCTTTCTCATTTGAGAGAACAGCTGTACAGTTATATTTGAACCATCACATTGTCCAGGACGTTTCTTTGTAACCCTTTGGCACCGAAGGATGACTGTAGTTATCACAAAGTGTAATGCTGAGAAAGCTGAATGATGACTATAGTTGTGAGCCAGTAATGAATGTACAATTGAAATTCTGGTCTCTGGCAGAGTATACTTGGTACTTAATTTAGACAGAAAAAGGTCAACCCATACAAGTTCCTCTGGCTTTCTTTTTTCTTTTCTTTTCTTTTCTTTTCTTCTTCTTCTTCTTCTCTCTCTCTCTCTCTCTCTCTCTCTCTCTCTCTCTCTCATGTCAGTGACCGCATTTACAAAAATAACTTGCTTATGGAGGAGCAATTTGTCATAACCCATGCAGTTTGTCAGACAGAGATTTGCACATTACTGGACAGTTGGGTAACAAACATACTTTCTAAGAAAATGTGCCTAATCAAAAATTCCTTGTCCTTATATTTTTGTAACACCATAACGTGCTTAAGTGTTGTATTGAAGAACGGTCAAGTTTATTCTGTTTCATGCAAGTTTCTGTATTGATGGGTTGTGAGAAATTGCTGCTGTTTCTGAATGAACTGTGTGTTATACGTTTAGTCTCGTTGCTTAATACATCCAGGCAGGTGTGAATTTTTTCCAGGTTGGTCCAACTGCCATCCAGATAACATCATCTGAGAAGACTAAAGTTCTGTCTCATTCAGTTCTTCTGAATGATGTTTATTATGCCTCGGAGATTGAAGATGTGTGCCCTGTTGATGACAACCAGTTTATATTGACACTGTCCAATGAATCAGGAACATTAACATTTGCTCACAATGATTGTGATAACATTGTCCAAGTCATCATGCATATCCGGAGTCGATGGGAACTATCACAACCAGTAAGTACATTTACTTACTGTAAATGAAAACAATAACATAAAGCCTGTGTTAATGAGAAAACATCCCTAAAAGCATTGTAAAAGAAGACACATGTATATATTGTTGTGTGTAGTATTTGAATACCATGAGTAGAGGCCCATTGTTGGCTATGCAGAAGTTTCTCAACTTCCCTGACACTCACTGAACCATTATATTTATGTAGAGGTAAAATTCTCCCATGTTTTCCACTCAGCAGCTGCTTATTACATTCCATGTATTGACACAGCTTGTACTTTCTGTTGCCAATGTGTGCACTTGTGCACATGTGTGGGGGCTGGGGATATTATATGATACACATACATGTACTAGGAAACATATTAACAGTTCTCACTTTTTGAAAAAGGTTCGATTATCACATTTACCATAAGAGGTCAGTCACATTAAGGGAAGTACAAAGGCTGGTTATGTTCAAGAAGAGGGTGCTGAGGAAGATTTGGACCACACAGGGAGGAAGTAACAGGAAGGTGGAGAACAAAATTGCATGAGAAGGAGCTTCATGAGTTGTACTCCTCAGCTTATGTTATTTACTTACTTACCTACTCGTTCTTGAAAACCGGTTTTCATCTAGTTAAGAAATTTCGAGCATTTTATGGAAAGCAAAGGTTCATTATCACATTTACAAGTGGTGAGGAGTACAGAACATTAAGCTCCTCATTATGTAGCTTTCTTCACTCCCCTATTGCCTCGTTCCTCTGAGGTCACAATATTCTTCTTGGCACCCTATTCTCAAACACCCTGAGCCTATGTTCCTCCCTCAATGTGAGTGACCAAATTTCACACCCACACAAAACAACATGCAAAATTAAAGTTCTGTATATCTTAATCTTTATATTTTTGGATAGCAAACTGGAAGACAAAAGGTACTGCACTGAGTGATGGCAAGCATTCCCTGACTTCAGCCCACTATTAATTTCTTCCTGAATAGAATTTTGATTCGTGAAAGTTGTTCCCAAATATGTGAACTCTTCCACCCTTTCAAAGGAACAGTTTTCAGTCTTGATATTGTGACTTCATCCTGCTTTCTGATCTTGAGACATGACCATTACCTAGTTTTATCAGAGTTTACTTCTAGTCAAATCTCCTTACTAGCAACTACTAAAGCTTCTATGAATATATGCTTCTGCCCAGTATGTTAACATCATCAGCATAAACCACGACTGATGTGTACTATTTAATTTCAAGCCATGCTGGTTTACCTGAACTCTCCTAATGGCATACTCTCAAGCAAAGTTGGAAAGCAATGGCGATAGAGTATCTCCTTTTTTCAAACCATTCATAATAGGAATCATGTCAGACAAATGTTTGCCTCCATGTACTCTGCTATAGGTTTCATTCAGACATATTTTTATTAGCCTTACTAGTGTCATGGGGATACAAAACTCTACGAGAATCTTATACAAGACCTCCCTCATAACTGAGTCATATGCTTTCTTAAAGTCTAGTTGACCTGTTTTGTCAAAATCCACATTGATGGTCCCCAGTAATTTCCTCTGCCTTTGGAGTTAACCTTGATAGCAGGATGTTGGTCAGAATTTTGTACATAGTTGAGAAAAGTGATGACTGTAATTAATATAATCTGTTTTATCACCCTTCTCATAAATAGGTACAATGATTGTCTCCTTCCACTCCTCAGAAAATTCCTCCTTATACCAAACAGAATTTAAAAGTTTATGGATCTCACATCGAATTGTTCCAACCCTGCTGCAATCACTTCTGCTGGGATTTGATCAGTACCTGGTGATTTGTGTGTTTTTAGCTTTTCAATAGCCATCTCAACCTCACAGGCGCTGGGCTCAGGCTCTGGTAGCTCTGCTATATGTATTTCTGTCTGCTTAACTTCATTAACCCCATATAGATTCAGTGGCTGAGAGAAATGTTTCCTATACATAGGAAAAATTCTATGGGTGTCTGTAACCAAATCACCACCCTTCTTAAAGTCATTGATGCCTCTATACAGGTCTCTGACATTTTTGGACTTACTGTTATTTTGAAGTTCATTAATTTTAGCTTTCAGGTATTCTTCTTTTTTGTGCCCGAAATGTCCATTAGTTTAATGCCTTACGTTGTATAGATTATCTACATTGCATTGGTTTGGATCCTGTAACCACTGCATTTTAGCCTGCTTCCTTGGATCTAAAAATCGTGAACTTTCTTCGTCAAATCATGGTGTATGCTGTTTCAATTCATATAGATCTAGATTTTCAGTAGCTGAGTTTTTTATATTCTGTTTAATGTATTCCTAAATGCTATTTATGTGTTTGCTATCATCTAAGTTCTCCAAAGTTGCAAACCTGTTTGAGGTCTTAATCTGATAATACTTTCTAACCAGTGCTCACTTAGCTTCTTGAGATTAAATCTCTCCACATCAAACTTCTGTGCTGCTTGTTTACTTACTGTCAGTCTTTCCTTAAGTTTTGCAACTATAAGGTAGTGTTCAGTATTGCAGTCAGCTCCCCTGAAAGATCGTACATTTAGTGTACTCGATTGTCAATCAATATATGATTAATCTGGTTATTAGTCTTCCCATCAGGAGAGGTACAAGGGTGTTTATGAACGTCCCAGTGTGAGAACATTGTGCTCTTAACAACTAGATTTTTTATGTGACAGAGTTTACTGTTCTTACACCATTATCATTACTATCCTGATGCAGACTCTCATGCCCAATTATCAGTTTGAAAATATCCTATCTTCCCACTTTTGCATTAAAATCTCCTAACAGAATTTTTGTATGGTACTTAGGAAAATTTTTGAATACCTGCTGTAATTCCTGATAAAATCTGTCTTTTCAGTCATCACTTTTCTCCATACTTGGTGCATGCACTTTCAACCTCTCAGAACTGTAAGTGACATCCTACCACCAACAAACTGTACACTCTTAACTGCTGATATTATTCTGTGTTGTACGAAAAATTGTGTTTGCAATGGATGATTTTCATTTCCATTTCCTTAGAAAAAAATATAATTCCCTGTTCTTACAGTGCCACTTTTGCCCCACCTAATCTCCTGTACACCCATGAGATCTAATTTATATCTTGCTAATTCCCTAGCTGCTGCTGTTGTAAGTGAACTTGACCTATACAGGCTCCTTACATTCCACGTACCAAATCTTGTGTCCTTTTTCCATTGTTTAGGTCATATAAGCAGTCTTGTATGTAGAACACTCTTCTACGAGACTGATTATACTGATGCATGTAAAACATACACTACCATACCTGTATATACAACCATCTTCCTTTAGATGAACCCTCAAGTTAAAAACATGTAGAGACTTCATAAATTAAAGATATTAGTTTAGAAAAGGTGCATTTTGTTGGTTTATACAGTATAATTATATTACAGTGCATGGTGCAATAAACATAAAATTAATGAATCTACACTGTGGACCTTTGCTGAGACAAGAGCTCCTTATTTTCTTTCCTCTGCGTGTGTGTGTGTGTGTGTGTTATCCTTTTTGGTGTAACATCAGGAACATGCAAAAGGGCCAATTGGAGAATAAGAATACACAGTGAATATTTTGCTTCTTGGCAACTTTCTGTTAAAAGTAACATATCTTACGAGAAAAGAGAACAATGACCTGCTTTTCCATATAGTCACCATGAAGGTTCGTGCATTTGTAACCATGCATTATGAGGGAATATATGCGTTCAGCAGACTTTTGGGCTTTGTGAATGGAATGACTGTGAGACAGCTTCCATAACTTTTGCAACATTTTGGAATCTGTTACCACCAAGATGCTTCTTCAGAGGGCCAAAAAGATGGAAGTAACTGGTGCAAAATCAGGGGTGTACAGCAGATGTTTGAGATATTCCCATCCAAATTGCAGCCACAATGCTGTCTGGGGCCTAGGTACCACGTGACTTTCATCTTTACAGACTTATGAAGAAGTATTTTGTTGGCCACAGATGCCAAACTGGTGTGGGAGGGCAAGCGGTTGTCTCACAGTGGTTCTCTTCACACAGCCCAGAATTCTGTGCTGAAGGCATGCATTTTTTGATAACACTTGATAAATGCGTGAACCTTCAGGGTGACTCTATCCAAAGTAGGTCATTTTTCTCGTTTTGTGTAGGAAATGTTATTTTGAACAAAAATGTTGACAAGAAAGCAAATACTCGCTGTGTGTTTTTACTTTCTGATCAACCTACACAAAAAATAGATCTGGTACATAATCACTTTCATTGTTGTATTAGTTGTGTAATGAACATTTGTATCTATTCTGTGAATTTTGTTTAGGACTCTGTGACAGTCCACCAGAAGATTCGACCTAAGGATGTGCCAGGAACATTACTCAACATGGCACTATTGAATTTGGGATCTTCAGATCCAAACCTTAGAACGGCAGCCTACAACCAATTGTGTGCTCTTACTGCAACATTTGATTTGAAAATAGAGGGTCAGTTACTGGAGACATCTGGTAAGTTGTTAAATGTTTGAAACTTCTGTATGCAATGGAAAGTTTTATACTTAATGTTTCATAGTCAGCCTGTTTGGGTAGTTAACACCTTGCCGTCGGCCCATGTAGAAACGCGTGATTGCTATCCCATGTGTTGTTGATGGGTCACGCATTTCTACGTTTTCTTACATGACATCCTGCACATTCGTTTGTCAGCTGTTGTGGTTCACTTTTTGCTTCATGGTTATCAACAGCTTAATGCAGGATGCTTGGGTCTCAAGTTACAAATAAACAGATCGGTTATTACCCCCTATTTTTAGAAACATAAGCCTGCTACAAAGGGACCACTCATTCAGATACTCTCTCTGTTTTCCTTCAGTTGCAATCATGGCTTTGCATAAGAATGTTCTGCAAGTGGATGATATTTTGCGTGAGTTATATGCGGATGACTGTTCTGATGTCTTTGATAATAGTGACAATGAAAGTTTGGACAGAGACAGTGACGTCTCCACAACTAGTTCACGTAAACAATTGTGATCTTCTGTTGTAGTTGTTACTAGTGACAGTGAAACTAGTACAATAGAGGAAGAAAGTAGTGAACTGGAGAACTCTGATGATAAAACAAGTGATTTGTGGTGTAAAACTAATAAAAAACCAAGCAATGAGCCTGTCCTTGGAACCACAGGTCTGAATGTAGTAATTGATAACCCTGAGTCTGAATGTTGAAGTCGTGAGTTCAGTCATTGGTGAGGATCTTATACTGTTACTTACTGAACAGTCTAACCTTTATTGTAGTCAAAATGCAGAAAAATGGAAAGTCTCGCCTAAAACACGAAAGTGTGTCCAATATCACACCTGAAGAAATGAGAAAGTTTTTAGGACTAATACTGTTGATGGGACAAGTCAGAAAGTAAAATATATGAGACTACTGGTCCACTGACCCCACAATTTCCACACCCATTTTTCCTCACACAATGAGTAGGAACCGTTTTGAATCCATTTGGTAGGCCTGGCATTTTAGTGACAACAGGCAGCAAACACAGGATTCAGGGTGGCTATTCAAAATTTGGCCCGTGTATGAATATTTTGTACAGAAATTTAGGTCAGTATACAGCCCAAACCAAGAACTTTCACTTGATGAAGCCATGATCCCATGGCAGGGTTGCCTGAAATTTAGGATATACAATCCAGGAAAAATAACAAAATGTGGAGTGCTGGTGAGAATGATGTGTGAGGCAGTATTGGGTTATGTCTGCAACATGGAGATATGCTCAGCTGAGGGAAAGAAGTTGGAGGACACAGTGTTATCACTTTTAGACAGAACTTAGGCCAAAATCGTCACATCTATCAAGACAATTTTTATAACAGTGTGAGATTAGCTCAAACATTACTAGACAGAAATGTGAGAGTCTGCGGCACTGTGAGGGCTAACAGGGGCATTCCACGTGACCTAGAAGGGGAAGGCAGGCGCTTGAAAAAAGGGCAGTCAGCATTGCAGAGAAAAGGTGACATAATGGTGCAAATGTGGAAGGACAATGGACTTGTGTGAATGATAAGTATGATCCATGAGGCAACAATTGTAAACACAGGGCAGAGAGACAGGAAAACAAACATGGAAATAAAGAAGCCTTATGTTGTTGTCCAGTACAGTAAATTCATGAAGGATGTAGACAGGGCAGATCAGTACCTCAGTTATTACTCAGTTCTGAGGAAAAGTGAAAAATGACCAAAAAAGAGTGGCACTGTATCTGCTAAACTGTGCTTTCTTCAACACATTTTTTGTATACAGGACACTAAATACAGACAAAAAAGTAAAGTACAAGAACTTACTGCACGAGGTAGGAAGGTTCTGGATATCAGACGACCAGAATTGAAGTGAGTCCAATTCTGATGACCTTCAATTGCCAGAGAAGCAAAGAACACCAAGGGGGGCCTAAACAGGACCCGCCAGGCAGACTCTCCGGTGATTTCAGAATACACAAACTTGAAAAAATTGGTGGTGGTGGGGAGGGAAAAAAGAAGTATCCTGCAAGACAGTGTAAAGTGTGTGCTGCACATAAGAAGCAAAGTGAAACTAGATACATTTGTAAATTCTGCTTTGTTCCGCTTCACAAAGGGTCTTCTTTTGAGAAATACCATTCAGTGACACACTACTAGAACATCTACATGCAGTTTCTGCAGTCTGGGGCTCAGGAGCATAATCTACAATGTCAAACCGTAAGTAAGAATATGTTATGGGGTTGAACATCCAAAGGGTTTAAAAGTCTGGGAACTGGGGGTATTTAATTAAAAGGCCATCCGGTCGGCAAGGTGTTAAGTTTACAGTTCACTGAGCACCCAGTTTTAGTCTTTATTTTGATCAATTGCCATACTGTAATGTTTTTTAAACAAGTAAATAAAAACAGTGGCCTTTCTTCACATAAATTCTTGAAAATTCTGTCATATTGCAGTCTGTTAAGTACTATACCTCCACTCCCCTTCTGTTTTCATGGTGTGTGCAGGGACAACTTTATCTTTATTTTAGCCTAGTGAAACTCTGCAAATGAATTCATATTTTGGTCTTCTGGGTTAACTATATAAGAACTAAAATAAATCTATATTACATATAAAGATCTGTGTCCTACCTCTTAGAGAAAACAGTCAATTTCTGTTATGTAGGCTAATTGTGCTGTGTAGGGAAACTGTTTTAAGAATTACTTGGAACACATACATAGGGTGGACAACAGTGCAGAGTTTCTTAGTGTTACAGCAGGTGGGACTTATAATTACCATTGGGCTTTAATGGTTTGATACACTATGTACTGTAGTAGGTGGGTAAATATACTACCTCCTCTGGGTTGGAAGTCAGGACACTGGAAACCTGGTACCAAGTGTCATAACAGTATGATCATACTATGAATCTTGATTGCTTTGAAAAACAGAAATCTCATGTGGTGGTATATGACAGACATTTTTGTCATTCTGTGACTGAGCATTAGTTATGTAACTCATTTCATTTAACACTTTCAGAATCCTTGTTGAAGGTTAGATACAAGAGAAAGTAATGAGTACTTTTTTTTAAATAGATTTCTATGTTTCAGTCTTTAGTAGCCCAAGGGGGGAGGATTCCGGCTTCTTGGAGGGTCTCTATCTTTTTTCAGTGTTGAAAGATCTAACTTTTGTTTATTGAATTTGTGAAGCAAGCTATGCTGTACTATTTTTGTCTTTCAAGCTTGTCATGAATTGAGATTTGTTTAAGAAATGTATGACTGACTCTTATCTAATAATAAATATACTTGGACATTCTGTCTTCTGGGATGTTATGCTGGGTGGAGTGGTAAATAGTTACCATAATTTCAGAGGAGCATAGTACCTCCACCTTCAGAGTCAGCACTGCTTGACACTAAAAATGTAGGCACTATGCTACTGTGAACCATGAGTAGCTGTGTACCAGTTGACATGGTGTATCATCTTACAAGACTTGACTCTTCATCACACCTGCTGTGAGAACCTCAAATCTCACAAATATTCTTGGACTTTGTAATGCACACAGGATATTCTGTCCTTTAGCATGATTTGTACGGTGACAAAATATCAATCTGTATGTTTCTTCATGTATACAATAATCCTCTTATGGAATGTCTTGACTTTGACACAAATTCCAGTATGCTAAAGAAATTTTTGCCTCTTAATTTTTCTGTATGTTTTAGGTTTGTGCATCCCATCAAACAATACAATATTCATCAAATCCGTAAGTGAAAAGTTAGCGACAAATGAACCACATCTCACTCTTGAATTTTTAGAAGAGTGCATCCAAGGATTCAGAGTGTCCAGTATTGAGCTCAAACACTTGTGCCTTGAATATATGACACCATGGTTAGCAAACCTAGTCAGGTAAAGTGTCATTTAACATGTAAATCATGTAGGTTAGGTTTTTATTATATTTAATTTCAGGCTGAAATGTTTGTTAATTGTGTACAGGTTTTGTAAACCTTCAGATGAAAGTAAGCGTCAGCAGAAAGTGGTACAGATTTTGGAGAAGCTCATCGATTTAACCATTGAAGAAGTGGAGATGTATCCATCAATACAGGCTAAAATCTGGGGATCCATTGGTCAGGTATGTCTTATTTTGGTATCACATTCTTCATGTGTGTCTTCTGGTATCTTGTTTATCTGTACTTTCTGCTATATGTGCATGAACACACACACACACACACAATGTGACATGCCAGTCTGTGGTCCAGGGAATTCTGACCAAGTGTGTGTGTGTCACTGAGTGTGATAGGTGCAACAATAGCCCTCAACACCTACAATGAGTAGGTAGAAAGAGGTCAGACTAAAAAATACATATATACATACATACCTACATACACACATACACACACAGTAGAATTTTTCCAATTTGGTACCCACAGGACCAGACAGGTGCCTGATTGTCAGATATTCTGAATTATCAGACATTACCTACTGGCCTGAGTTCTTTGTTACTGCTCATGTATTTTGGCTAACATCTAATCAGAAGAGTATTCCATTTGGATTTATCCATGAGCTGCTGGTTCAAGGGCATCAGGGACCCTTCCTGTTGTTTCTGGAGTCTCTTCAGTTTCTGCTACGGGTGCTGAAGGATCAGGAGGCTGTGGATCAGGAGTCTTCCTCCTGCCAGCAGAACCTTGTGTACTTGTCTTGGGATCTCTTTATGTCATTGTAATAGCTTGACGGGTTCAATGAAGTCAATGCAACACAAGATACAATCAAGGAATTGCTATGCTTACTGGATGTTATTGAGACCAAAACTACTGTATTTCGGACTGTTTCCCTCAACCGCCAATATATTGGGATCTGTGGAGTATCAGCTTCCGGATTAAGGAAATTTTACTGTTTTTAATTTTGGCTTTGTCCATCATCATGGTGACTGTTTATTTTAAACATAACAACTATAATGAACACCAAAATGTTGGAACAGCTGCATTGTATGATGTATAGTAATACGTCAGACACTGTCTATGAGAACCTGGGTGGTGATGAAGAAGAAGGGGGAGGAAGAGGAGAAGTGCTATCTCTATATCTCTCTCCTCCCTCCATCCCACCCTCCCTCCCTCCCACCTTTGCGTCTGGCAAAACTTTGGTCAGCTTCAAGGTGTGTAATTCTTTTTGTGATGAAAAGTGAAACTCTTTGAATGTGACACCACTTAAAGACATCAGGATTATTTAGTACTATAATTTTCTGGTGTGATTAAAATTTGTATTTCCACTTTAGTAAATTCTCCCTTGAAAAGGATTTCTCACCTGAAAAGCATGAGAAGTTGAAGCAGTGAACTTTCACACCTGCAATATGCTTGTTGCATCAAAATTTTGAACATTTTCCAGGAGTTACCATTCATTGATTTTGTTTAAGAAATATGGTTATGAAAAGATGCCTCAGTTCCTAAAGGCTACTCTCCAAGGTTGTTGCCATACATGTGTGTTTCACTGGATGTGACATGTGGCTTTCTTATAATACATCATTGTGATAATATGAACTTCTATTGACCATTTTTTTGTTAGGGCTAACAGCAAGTAAGGAAGAATGTTGGAAGAAATTGGTAGAGTTTGTATGACTGCTATACAGAACAAACTGTGTCCGCAATTTATACACACCTTTAAAGGTTCTGAAAAGGATGAAATATGTGCATACTATTTAACGGATCTGTGAAGCATCCTGTGCAGCTTGAATTGGAGAGTGATGCTGCCAATGCTGAACTTCTGGATGTCTCTGGTGCTGAATTGCCAAGTGAAGAATTGACAGGATGAGATGCAGTAAAAGTTAAACAACAGCCTGAAGCTGAGACATTTCAGGCATGACACTTCATGGTCAAGGAGTTGGCTGTTGCATTTATTGAGATATCTTCTGCAGTGGCAAGATTTAAGGCGATGGACCGTAATTCATTGCAATTGTTAGAAGTGCAGAGAGGTTTTGATGAAAGATTGGCATGTTATAAGGAGATTTTTCAAGAAAAGAGGAAGTCTGTTGTGCAGTCATCTCTCGATAAATTTATAAGATAGGCAGATGTGCTTGTACCTTCCACATTTCTTCAACCATCCACCTCTTCTGCCACCTCTGCACACTTCATCATGAACATTGGTTAAGATTATGTCAGTTCTGTTGATGTGATTCTGATCTCTTTTCGTTCCTCATATTCAGATTAAGTTTTGTCATCACCACATAAAATGTTGCCTTCAGTAAAGAAGACTAAGACTATTATTGAGATGAGTTTTTATCATTTAGGTGAAATTATTTTCGTACTGAATATTTATTTTCTGTATATGATTATAGATCACAGTACATGGTACAGGGTGTCTGTACATGTGTGTGTTTATGTGTGTCTGTGTAGTATGTATAGTACTTGCATATTTATGTAGATATACTCATCGCAGTATATGACATACATACAGGACCATTTACTAAATTCTGGCTTGCACAAAATTCAACTGACTGTGGACATTTGGGGATGTAACTTTTGTGTTTGTCAGGGTGCATCTGTACAAAGCCTTTCCTGAAGGCATCAGTTTAGTGGTTGCTAACTAAATGAAAGTAATTCCCAAGTTTCATTATAGTTATGTGGAAAATTGTTACACAGGTGCCTGAACTTATTGATATAGTGCTGGACAGCTTCATTCATCGTTCAGTGACAAATAGGATTGGATCACCAACAGTGGAAATCATGGCAGACACTGCTGTGGCTTTGGCTTCTGCAAATGTACAGCTTGTAGCCAAGAAAGTGATTGGAAGACTTGGTCGGGTAAGGTTATGGTATCTCTTTTGAGGTTTGTGCATTTAAGTTGTAAGTCACAGGTGTACACACCTGCTGTTAACAGTTAATTGTGTTTAGGTAATAACCTCTTATTGTAATAAAAATTGCTTCATGAATACAACATTTTATCAACCTTAGGACTTTAGTTATTTAGTTTTAGATTTTCTGTAATTTGGTGTTTACTTTCCTGTTAACCCAATGTGAAATTCCCTCCATTTAAGATTTTTCTTATGTTAATGTTCAGATCTGTTCAGGAGAGTTTACTGTGCTTGGTTAACTATACATTTCTTAGATTGACAGAACTCATGAAATAGCAGTGTCGTGATACTATAACAATAACATTGTATGTTGTATGCTTTCTCCTTGATTTATACAATGTGAGAAAAGACATAAATGTTTGAGCAAGTAGTAAAGTTCTGCTCTTGCAAAATTAATGAGCTATATACAATACTTGGCTATTATCTAGGTCTCTGATTGAAGTAGGTGTTCTTCTTTTAAAAGTTTGTATTTCTAATTTTTCAGGTATTGGACAAAACGTGTACTTCTCCTACACCATTGCTAGAACAACATATGATGTGGGAAGACATAGCAGTACTTGCTCGCTACCTCCTCATGTTGTCTTTCAATAACTGCCTGGATGTAGCACGTCATCTGCCATATTTATTCCATTCTGTCACTGTCCTTGTGTGTTCAGGATCTTTGAGTATGAGAGCCTCAACTCATGGCCTCGTCATCAACATCATCCACTCCCTCTGTACCTGCACCAAACCTTCTTTTACTGGTAATTTCTTCCTTTGTTTTGGTTCTGCTCAAAAGTAATTTTACTCATTTTATAACCTGAAGTTTTTAAAATAATGAATACAGTTATAAACTGACCAGATAAATCTTTGTTTTCTGACAGAGGAAACGCAAAGAGTGTTGCGCCTTAGTTTAGATGAGTTTTCCCTGCCGAAGTTTTATCTCCTTTTTGGAATCAGCAAGGTAAAATCAGCTGCAGTCACAGCATTCAGGTCAAGCTATCGTCATCCCAATGAGCGTTGGTAAGTCGCATACGTATGTTCTTTGTGCATCTTTGTTCTGGGTGGAGAATTATTATTCTTTCATCTATTCAGCAAGTTAATATACAGTGAAATGTGGAATTTTCATTTTTGAAGGCACCATTTCAAATCTAAAATTAAGGCAGTGGAAATTTATGTAACTACTAAAATGAAGTAAGTGAAATTTAATACTGCCATAATGGTAACACACAACAATTTCCTAGCAGTATTTAAGAAGGCTCAAACTTCTCATTAAAATATGCTGCAGGTGTTGTGCAAAAAAAAATTCTTACAACTAGTTCCTGATGGGCTGGCTTGACTACTGCTGTCTGTACAGAAATAGTACGCTAGATGATTGCAGTGCATGAACAGATAGATGTCTGGAAGGGTGGGGTCATGTACCAAGTGTCTGGAACTGCCCAAATTGTTGCTTCTAGATGCATGGGTCTGCTCTGCCAATGTGATCTTGAAGTCATAGAATAGTAAGTATACACAAAGATATTGGAGGAGGTAGGAGTTTATAACTGAAAATCACTTTTTTCCCCATTTTCCAATTGAAAGTACTTGAAATGACAACATCAGGCCAATTTATGCTCAGTTGGAACTGTTAATTGCAGAACTGGGTGGAAAGAACAGATGTGTGTTCCAGGAAAATTGTATGTTGTTGTGGAAGGTTTGGCAGGTTTGATAAAAACATGCGTAGAATCAAGGAAGACATACATTCACAATATGAAAAATTGAAGTTTCACTGTATATTCTTTTGTTTTGTCATTACAAGTTGGAATAGTGGATGTATTTGTTAGAGTGACAAAGCTTGATTGATAAGGTATTGATTTAACCCATGAACACTGAAGATAATCTACATAAAGGGATAAGGATGGAAGGATAGTTTCCTATAGAAGAGGTGCTTTCAGCATGTTCACACTTCTCCTTTGTTCCTGTCAATAATGGAAGCACTTCACCAACTCAGTTGCTGGAGTCATTGAAGTTTTTTCATTGCAGTTTATTCATTTGTTCCCACATCATCATATGTTACATCAACATCTGAGAAAAATAATGACTCTATAAACACAAGTCACAAATGACAGTTAGTGTGATGAACTGTCAGGCATACGTGAACATGCAGTAACTCATCACGGCATGATCTTTGCAACCACGATTCTTGCCTAGTGTGCGATTATTCTGAAATATGAATTCAATCTTGATAAATTTTGATCAGACCTCATATTTTCCAATTAGTATTCAGAAACGTTCCCACACTTGATGCGTAGGTATGGACAAGAACGAAGTCTCTCAGGAACAAACAACTCTGACCATGAGCGGCTGTCACTGACATCTCTAGAAGTCATCACAGATGCACTGCTAGAAATTATGGAGGTCAGTGACAGTAGTCAATACACTTGAATTTGCACTGCAACAATATGTTAACATACTTGATATTTACATTATAATTGTAAGTGTTGTCATATAAGAAAATCATTCACGCCATGTTAGAGTTTTATACTATTTGTCTTGGAAGACCAGTGCTGTTAACTGGGTCATGACTGTGTGTAATCTGGTAGAAGTATACTGACATTTCAGAGAATTCTGCTACCCCCTTATCGGAATAAGTGAGTTGGTGAACTTCTACCAGATTGCATGGTGTCACAAATTAAAAGACATTAGTCTTCTAGTCATTGCTATGAAAACAGCAGATTTTATGTAGTGTTAATGTTGCCCTGAAAGTTCATGGTAGTGTAAAATTGCATGTACTATAATTGCATGATTTTAGGCTTCCACCATGGTGTAAATGAGGTCTTTGCTCATCTTGGATGTTATGTAGTGTAGATTTTCAGTTAGTTGCTGACATTTCAGGACAGCATATCAGTCCCATCTTCAAGGGTCAGGCAGTCCAAAACCTACTTGGACCACTTGATCTTTGAAGATAGGACCAATCAGCTATCCCGAAATGGTGTTAACTAACTGCCAATCAGCACTGCATAATGTCCCAGAAGAGTGAAGACCTCATGTACTAGAATTGTTTGAAACTGTATATTTTGTTTCTGAGCTTTTCATAATTGTGAAAAGATGAATTGATGGTCCTGAAAAAAAGTACTTTGAGGTGTATTGTTTCAGCCTGTGATGGGAGGGATATTGACATCTATTATAACACCACAGGGTGCAGGCATAATTTTGTTAGCTTATTTTTTCAGCATTTTCAGAATGGAAATTTGCAAAAATGCACCATTACATTCACCCCATGTTTGTCTGCTTCTGTTTGTCTTGCTGTCTGTGTAACAACTTGAGAAACACTGAACATATTTGCATGACGTTTTATATTCTTGAGGTGTACGAAAATTTGTCATCATATTCCACATTTGTGGTTAAAGTTGGACAAAATTACAGGTGTTTTATGTAAGACCTGCATGTGTTTCAAACAATTTACTTTGTATTTAAGGACCGGAAAATGTTGAACAGAATTTGTTGAGAGAATGAAACAACAAGGAGTGTATTTGCCATCGTTGTTATACTGTGTGTACATCGCCTGATGTGTTTATTATTTTTATCACTCTAATCTAGTATTTCCCAAACTTATTGACAGCAGAACCCCTTTGGGCTTGGAAAGTACTGTCAGAACCCACAAGGAGCCTGGAAGCTAATGTAGAAAAATTAAGTAATTGATTGAAAGTAATTAATTGTCCAGCCAAAAATTTTCCACGTGTAATGCTTGGTCATATGTATGATTTTTCTGATTTATCTTCTTCCGGTCTGCATAGTGTCAAGGGCAGCAGTCAAGAGCATTTCTCCCTCGCTGTCTCCTACCAACGCCATATTTAAACATCCTAATGGGAAGTCTCTGACTGGTTGTTATAACACACAGTTGAGCAGAGAATGACCTGCTTATGGACAAATGACCAAGTTATTTGTGAATGTAAGTGGAGAAAATCTTGCTACCATCAGTATTTTCTTATGGAACCCCTAATCACATGACATGCAACTCCAGGGTTCTGTGGAACACAGTTTGGGAAACACTGCTGTAACCTGTGTTTGTTTGTTTGTTTGTTATGCTATTTCACATTGGACTTTAAATCAATGTACAGCAAAATTCCCTTAATCCAGCATTTGATAATCCAGAAATTCTGATAATGTGGCACTTAAGGAGAATGTGCCAAAGACTGGAAGCTTTGCTTTTTGTCAGAAAAAAGCTTTGCACGTGAAACAGGCTGATCTCAGGGACATGTTCAAAAAGGTCTTCAAGAATGTCTGTACATCAGCCATTGCAGTATTTCTGGATGTCTTGTCTCCTACTGCAGCTTGTTCAGCTACTAAGACTACTGGAGGAGTAGAAGAGGACCCTGTTGACCTTGAATCAGCAGATAAATGAGATATCCAAGTGGATTAGTTGTGCAGCCCAAGTGTAGGAGCAGTAACAAAATATTCCCTTAAGAACTTAAGGCAATACAGATACTGTCTGATAATCTGAATATCCAATTATCTAGCACCTTCTGGTTCCATGCAAGCCAGATTAATGCATTTTTTCTTTATTATTTCTTAAGTATGTGAGGTGACTGGGCTTTTTCTTGCAGGCATGTATGCGAGACGTTCCTGATTGTGATTGGTTACAAACCTGGACAGCCCTGGCAAAGAGTTTTGCTTTTTGCTACAATCCTGCCCTCCAACCACGAGCTCTCATTGTATTTGGCTGCATCAGTGAGTAATGTAGTGAAGGTGTCCTAATTAATGAGGTTTCCATGCATGTGTTTGTGTGTTTGTGCGTGTGTGAGTGAGTGTGCATGCGAGTGAGCGAGTGCATGCATGCAGATTTGTTTTGATCTTCCTGAGGCAAGTGTAATGTGTAATTCTGCCATGATAAAATGTGTCTGTAATGTGGTATGTACAGTAATTAACCTTTGGTGCCAGAATTAAGTGACCAGTGTACACTGCATGTTCTTGGCCAATGATGTAAGGTGACATTTAGTTATCTGCACATAATCCTGTGTGTTGACTGAAGGTGACTTTCAGTGCCAGAGGGTTAAAGACGAGTGTTAATCATATTTCATTTCATTGGTAGAACATTTTAACTAGTAATCTGAATCATAAGACTTTGTCATTAGTAGACTTCAGATGTTTAGACAAGTGTCTGTTTGTTCCTGTGTGAATACACAAACATTTGAAGTATGGGCATGGTTCTTTACTCATTTGATACTGAAGGTGGACTGCAGTCAACATGCACTGTGCGAAAAGCAATCATCCACTACAGTCATTGGCCAAGAACTTGGTAAAGTAATGGGCAGCCATTTAAATCATGGGTCTTTGCAGAGTACACTGGGCACTTAATTCTTGTGTCAAAGGGTGAAGTACCAATAATGTTGGTTGATTGTATAGCGTGTGTGAAGTGCCTACTTTAGCCTTTTTGTGCCTGGAAGTGCACATTTTAAAGTCTTTTGCTTATATCTGATGAATCTGTGGCAACTTTTTTCTTCAAAAATAAGAACATTCGAGTACAAAACTCCAAGAAAGGATTAAGCAGTGTTGTGTAATTCAAGATACTGCAGCATTGCTTCATGTAATGTGCCAACCATGATGCAGTGAGCATGTGTTTTTACAGAACATAAAAAGGGTAAAGGTAAAGTGATCCCATACATTCCTGGTGTGGCCCAGAGGGTGGGTAGAGGTATAGCTCTAGTCTTCTATGACTGCGGCACTAGAAGGGGGTGAGTGGTCAGCAGCACGCCCCGGCTGCACTTTACCCCTGGGAAAGACCTGGTACCCATTTTACAGGAGGCTAGGTGGGCTCCAGGGCCGGTCTGGACAGGCGGAAAGGCTCGCCCCACCGGGATTCAATCCCGGACCGTCGAGCCTGTAGTCAGTCGTTATACCGACTGATCTACCCAGCCCACCTTTTACAGAACATAACATTTCATAAATCAAGAACATGTGAACTGATTTAATAAAAAAGAATGTACAGCTACAAGTATGTCAATGTAGACATTTTGAGAATTTAGAACAACAGCTAATGTGAAAGGGTAAATTTGATTCTTCATTTATATTGAAGACAGTGAAAGGAGCTACCGGATCTTTTATAAAGACTAGTAGTTTGTCATTTTAACCAACTGCACTCATTTTTAAGTGTCCATTTTAACTGTCCTGGCTGATATTTATATTGTCTGTCTGCACTGTTGACAGTGCAGAGGTGAAAGGCCTGCAGCTGTGACTTGGACATTTAACATATTGCATATTATACTTCAATACTTCTGCTATGCTCACATTTTTTTTTTTTTTAGCAAATTATCATGTGCAACTTTTGTAGTATGAAGATTTTGACATTGTTAATACAGATTTCCAAAAAGAAAATCCTGATTCACAGCATCATTTATTTATTCTGCATGTGTAATTACCATCTAAAAAATAAGTATCTTACCGCTAATCTTTAGTTTTAAAATGTAATATTCTATATAGAAAATGGTTACAATATTAACCATTTTCAGTGCATTCTTAAATTGTGTTTGCATGACTTGGTTGCCATAGTTATATGACACAATGAAACATAAAATTATTTTACTTGTACCTTTACAGGTAAAAGCATCACAGATCAGGATATAAAGCAGCTCCTGAGGATACTTGTAAAGGCACTGGAGAGCTTCAATGATATTATGCTTTTGGAAGCATTGGTTATGTGCATCACACGGTTGCAGCCTCTGCTCAGACCAGTATGTTTGTTGCTTATCAGTAGAGAAATATAACAATTATTTGTTTCTGTTAATGAGTTTATCATTGAAATTGACCTGCATTATGCTAGTAATTATTTCAGAACCATGCTAATTGCATCTGAACTTACTTGGTGTATGTACATGCTTTTTGGATGATGATGATGATGATGATGATGATGTTTGTTTCAAGTTGATTCACAACTTGCTAACCCATACATACTGGTTAATTACTGTACTTTCTAGTTAATTATATGTTCCATAGACACCTCTAAAATGGTAATTAATTGTTCTAAGGCTGATACTAATGAAGAAATAGCTTAAAACCAGCACATTTTGCTAATCTGAATAATATTGTGTCCACCAGCGCTTGACACTTTGGACCTAGCTTCACTCTGGCACTGAGCATGGACCTAATTGTAAGCAAAATTCATTCTTATCTGTGTTCTTCAATTTTCACTTTTCATGGGAAGCCACTGGGTCAGCATCCCTAATGTGGTGCTGGAGGGATAAATTTATTTGGCTCTTGTTATTACGCCCAACAACATAGAGTTTTTCTCTTACGTGTATTGGCGTTATATTTTTGTGGGGTCTGGTGTGAACCTCAGAAGTTGTATGTTTTAGGGGTCATTTGTGCTAACTGTGATAAACCAATATGGTATTTCTAATTGTTATTAAATTGTTGACATACTTTATGTGTGTTGTATTGTGTTGCTTGCCCTCCATGGTTTCCACTGTCTTGGGATGGGGGTATCAGGTAGAGGACAGCCCAAGGGTGGAGTTCCATGTAATGACAGAATAGTAAACTTGCCTTTTGAAACATACTGGCTGAATGTTAATTCTTGAGTTCTTGAGAATAACGCATTGTGCCATGTCACCAAGACATTGAATAAAATTATAATGTAGGCAATTGAAGAAGTAAGCTGAACTTCTGGAGTTAAATACACATATTATTGTATGAAAGAAAAATGTGTTATATGGATAAAATATTAATCATGTGGTGGTTACAGTGTGCTTTTTAGGTAGGGATAGTTGTTAAAAGGGGTTGGTAAAATTGGGGACGGAGTAACATTAACATCTCAGGTGCGAGACCATGTTAAATAGTGTAATTTTGCATGAGTTTACTCTGTGTTACTTCTTTCTCTGTCACTGTGTGTTCATGCCTCTATATCGTATTTCATCATTTGTTGAACATATGTTTTGTTTAACTTCAAATACAGAATACAAACATGACAGTTGGTTTGGGAGACACTTACATTAAAGTAAGGAACGTAAAGAGGTAAAAGGTAAAGTGATCCCATTACAGGCCCAGATGGTGGGTAGAGGTATAGCTCTACTCTTCCATGACCGCGGCACTAGAAGGGGGTGAGTGGTCAGCAGCACGACCCGGCCGCACTTTATCCCCGGGAAAGACCCAGTACCAATTGTACAGGAGGCTGGGTGAGCCCCAGGGCCGGTCTGGACAGGCAAAAAATCTCATCCCCACCAGGATTCGATCCTGGACCATCCAGCCCGTAGTCAGTCGCTATACTGACTGAGCTACCCGACCCACAAAGTAAGGAATGTACTTTTTGAATTTACTCTTACAAATATACATTCTTTTATGGCTTGTGTAGGAATCACCAATACATTGTGCTCTCTTCTGGGTTGGGGTCTCAGTCCTGCAGCTTGATGAAATATCATTGTATGCCTCTGGATTGGCACTCTTGGAACAAAATCTACACACACTTGATTCTCAAGGAACGTTTGAGGAAAAGGTAAGTTCACCCTGTGCATAAATGCCCATTCCATTACACAAGGTGGAGACAGAGTTAAATCAGCCCCATACTTTTTTATGTGTATGAGGTAGTGTCCAGTGCAAATGTTTTATGTTAGCTATGTTGAACCTTATGTTTCTGCTACCAGCAGTTTGAAACACTTGACATAATTTGATTATTGTGTGTCACAGATTGGTTAACTGACCAACCTATAAGATACTTAAAACTGAAACCGGAAAAGTGTATTGTTCAGTACCGTTATAAATCACTGTACATCATCGTACATCATAATATAATCTACCTAAGCAGGAGTATTATAGCGTGAAAATAAAATGTAAATCTCCGTTATATATTGTAATGGTACCAGGTCTCAGTGATAAACAGCAGGGGAGTGTCTACCATATGTGTATGCTGTAAATACGATGTTCCTAATTCATCATCTCAAAAGCTGAGGGGGGCAGGGTTTGCCTCATAATTGCAAACAAATTTAAGTGTGTTCTGCATAGGGATTTTCATGCTAATTTAAGATTTTGAAGGGGGATCATCTTATATTTGGGTGAATGCTGTATTTACCAGGAATACAAAATGTACAAGTGGAAGGGACTTAGACAGAAGGTGTTTTATTCTAGAGGTGGTCTCCTGGCATTTGTCCAGAGGGACTGAGGAGAGCCATGACAAACTTTAGTCAGAATGTCAGTATCCTGTCTGGGACTAAAACCAGTCACCTCCTGTATAGAAGTTTTTCAAAATCAAGTTCATTTGGTGAAAGCAGAACTCAAGTTTTCTTTTAGTTAAAAATACCATTATGAAAGCAGCATGTTTTGTACCAAGTGTAGAGTATTTTATTGACCCATTTATCTCTATTGTGATACTTAATGGTCTGTATATCTTTAGTTAAAAACATTGTCCTAGACTGAGAATGTTCTACTGTAACACTATTAAACGGTGACCTACAGAACTGTCAAGAAAGCATACCATGGTCATATGTATATTGTGAGAGCTTAAAGAGTATGATACAACTGCAGGAAATTGTGGCTTGTACAAACTGTGTTGTATCCATTGGGTGATAGTGGAGTTTTAAGTAATGTGATCAGACACTGAGGTTAAATGAGTGGAGAAAAGTGTAGTGAGGTTGGAAAATCTGCCCTGTTCTCCTTAGGTCATTACAAATTTCAGGCTTGCTTTACATCCAGTTTTTTGGTGGCATGTTTGTAGTAAGGACAAGGCGTACCATGCCCATGATAGTTGTATGAATACATTGATCCATACAACTCTTCCATGCATACTTTTTGTGAAAGATAACCTGTTACTTGCCTGGATATTAAAAATGTAACTGACATTTCCAGACCCTGGCACAAGTGATGATGACAAATAGAGAACCTTTGGAATGGCATTTCAAACAACTTGACCATGCTGTGGGACTGAGCTTCAAGTGTGAGTAGGAACATTCCTCAGAAGTCCTAATGGTCATTTTTATGCAGATGTGCTAAGAATCAAAATACTGTAGGCATTATTCAACAGCATATTCAGAAACCACTGCTGGAAGTAAAGAGATGACCGGTTGAAATATTGGTGCACTTTTATTTGAATATAAGTTTCTGGTTTCTTCCTCCTTCCAGATTATTGGAAAGGGGTTCCTGTCCCTTTGTCACACCATCGTACTAGCATCTCACTTTCTCAAAACAAAACTGTATTTTTAGTTATGTTGAAAAATGTTGAGAAATTAGTGGAGTCAACATTAAAAGAACATAATAATATTGACATCTCAGGTGAAGGGATTTTAGGATTTTATAAATTAATCACTAACTAGAAAATGTAAAATTAATTGTTTACCTCGATCTGAATGGTGACAAAAACCATTTGATCATAAGAATGAATGAGTCCATGATGTTCAGTTGTAGCTCTTTTTATATATATATATAACTGTTTTATTACCTCCTAGTTGCACCATGACAGAGGGTTACCTCTTTTGATATAAATCTGAATGATTGCAAGTGCACCAATTTCAGTTGCTTTATGTAGAAATCCACATCGGTACATTTATAGTTCTGTGGTGGTTGACACTTTGCAGCAGTTCTCAGTGTAATGTGTATTCTCTAAACCCACACAAGCAGACTTTCTGGCAGATGATTTGGCTGAAATTTTCATTGCTGATTTTACAGCATATACAGTAGTATCTGAAATAGTGGAGGCAGTAATATTTAGTGAAATATGCTCCTTTTGTCCGTGTTCAAAAAGGTGAACCCTTTGAAGGTGATGTCCATCTAAATAATATTTGAAAGTGTAGTTTATTCCTCAAATGAACTCTCTGTCCCTATTACTGTGATCAGTTAGATAATGTTGTTGGTGGAAGTAGTTGCTTTTTATTCAGAAAGCCATACATAACCTTAAATAAACTTGGTGGGGAAGTGTGAAATATTTCAGTAGGTGGTATATATAGTTACTGCTTTGTTTCAGTAGGTTAAGTCTTTTGTGATGCAGTACAGAAGTCACTTCTGTGCTCTTACTGCCTAGTCCAAGTGCATCAGAAGCAATGATCTATCTCTCTGCCAGGAATACTTTAACACTGATCAAGAATATGATTAGTTACAGTAATACTGGGTCAGCAGGTGCAGTATCTTTGGAATATGACAGTGGACTCTTGTTGAGAGGGACTTCTGTGAGATTGTGTATCAGATCGGTGCCAGATTTTCCTGCTCACAGACTGAAAGCTTTCAGCTCAAGCATAGAGGACTGTGAAGAATAATGGAACCCTTCGTAGCTTTCAGTCCTTGTTAAGCCATGGGTCCGCTTGGCCAATCATCAGTCTCACGATCACCCCATTAATGGGGGCTATAGAATATTATGCTTGATGCTCAGTTCTGTCTCCAGCCTTAGCCTGGGAGTGTATGTATAACATAACAATGAGGCGTGTTTGTGTAACCATTGTTACCGTGGAAAAAGCAATAAGTATTAAATATTGTGAGTGGTGTGTGTCTGTTGGTGGAACATTACAGGCAACAAATAGAAGAAAAGTTAAATCATATTACACATACTGAACAGGACAGTTGAGAAGAATTGTGGGAGAGATGTAAAATAGTCATTAATTCTGTAGCTGAAGATGTGCAGATGTTAAAGGGAAAGACACAGGACACAATAGATGCCCCCACTACTGAGGAAATTGAAACTGCACAGAAGAAATTAAAAAATAATAAAGCTCCTGGGACAGACAGTATTCCAACTGAATTGATAAAATTTGGTGGTGACAGACTAAAGCAATGGCTGAAGCATATGTTTACAGCAGTATGGATCAATGAAGAAATCTCAGAAGAGTGGCATTAAAGAATTGTATGTCCACTGCATAAGAGAGGTTGGAATGTGATAACTATAGAGGCATCACTCTGTTAAATTAAACATTAGGTATTTTCTAATATCTTGAACACAAAGACTCCTTCCTCATGTAGAAAGCAAACTTTGACATTACCAGGCGGGGTTTTGTCCAGGAAAGTCGACAATAAATCAAATTTTTGGATTGCGACAAATTTTGGAAAAGATGAAAGCATTTAGAATTTCCATCCACCTACTTTTATTGATTTCAAAATTGCATATGACAGCATTGATAAGGAGCAAATGTATGTAGCCATGAATGAACTAAATATTCCACAGAAGTTAATTAGTTTAGTCAAAATGATAATGTCTGACACACAGAGCCAGATCAAAATGCAGTTTGAGCTCTCAGGACCTTTTATAATACACAAGAGTGTTTGACAAGGAGATGCACTGGCATGTCATCTCTTTAATATAACATTGGAATATGCAATTAGAAAATCAGGTATAGAAACAAGAGCCACCATATTCTACAAGTCGGTCCAAGTTATGGCCTATGCTGATGACATAGTTATCATTGACAGGTCTTTAGCATCAATGAAAGAAGATTTTCAGTTACTTGAAGAGGCAAGTGAGGGAGTGGGATTAGTCATCAATGAAGGCAAAACCAAATATATGGTAACAGCTAACACCCAGGATTGCAGCAAACCCCATGCCATTGAAACAGGAAGATACAACTTTGAAAGAGTTGTCAGCTTTACATATCTTGGTTCATTGGTTAATGGCGACAGTAATGTCTCAGAAGAAATTGCAAACCCCCATATAGCCATTGATATATCATATTTTGGACTAAAAAAGTCAGTTTAGGTCACAGCTACTATCCAGGAAGACAAAATTTTTATATATAAAACACTTGTGAGGTCAGTACTTACATACGAGGTGCTACCCAAAATTTCCGAGAATTTGAATATACTGTGCTAACCATTAGTGCTACAAACTTGCGCCGCTAGGTGCCTCTTGCTCTGTCTTTCAACCGTTGGTCAGCCAACCTGCCTCTTTATAAGTCTACGTGTTTCCGAGTTTTGGCTGTTTTCTTTACACCATTTTCATGTGTGTCTGCTAATATCGAAATGGCGGATGTTAAGGAGCAAAGAATTTGCATTAAATTTTCCTTTAGGCTCAACAAAACTGCAGCCGAAACCCACCAAATGCTAAAGGAGGCCTTTCGTGTGCAAGCTTTAAGCCAAGCGAGAACATTTGAGTGGTTTAAGCATTTCAAAGATGACTGGGAATCTGTGGAAGATCGTAAACATTCTGGTCGACCATCCACATGCACAACTCCGGAAATGAATGCAAAAGTGCATGAAGTTATCCTAGAAGACAGAAGACATACTATACAAGATGTTTGTAATCACATTGGACTGTCATATGGGTCATGTCAACGCATTCGGGCGGATGAACTGAACCTCAGACACATTGCAACAAAGTTTGTTCCTCGTCTCTTGAACAATGACCAGCGAGACCATTGAGTTCAGGTGTGCACCAAGCTGCGAAAAGCAGTTAGACATGATCCTGACTTCCTGTCCAGGGTCATAACTGGTGATGAATCGTGGCTGTACAATTATGACCCGGAAACAAAGCAGCAGCCTTCACAGTGGAAGATGCTGTCCTCTCCGCGAGTGGGAAAAGCACACCAAGTTCGCAGCAACATCAAGTCAATGCTGATCTCTCTCTCTCTCTCTCTCTTCCTTCTTTTTCTTTTTTTCCTTTTTATTTTCTTCCCCCCCCCCCCCCCCCCCCCGCCGGCTTTTCTCCCCCCTTTCACCTCCCTTTGTGTTTTTTTTTTCTTGTTTTTT
>Ga0123354_10000673_pt1 | contig 36207 bp, 15 predicted proteins | sample TergutLab28metaG_2_FD_97872 | JGI IMG/M metagenome (GOLD analysis project Ga0123354, IMG submission 97872) | Labiotermes labralis P4 segment gut microbial communities from Petit-Saut dam, French Guiana - Lab288 P4 | ecosystem: Host-associated > Arthropoda: Insects > Digestive system > Gut ... | reverse complement strand
TTTTTTTTTTGCTTTAAAACCCCTTGCCAATTTAAACCACTTCTTAATTTGCGCTTTCTTTTTTTCGGTTTAACGTCCTTAGGCTGGCTGTGTTCTGTTACGCCAACCACTTATTTCTGATGGCATTATAATTTTTGGTTTAGCCAGGAAAGCAACTATGGAGTAAAAAGAGGGCTGAGTTTATTCTTATTATTATTTGGCTGGAATAAAATGATGTCATTAACTGAATACAGTGCTTGACACATTAGGCTGGTCTGTAAACTGTATAGTGTAACACATGAACAGGGCTGTAGGTCTATATAGTATGTAGTTCTACTGTAACATTTAGAATTGTCATTTAAATTTCATCCCTTACAAGACGTTAATAGCAATATCTTCAATTTACTTATCTCACTCATTACCAACAATGCCCAACAAAATTAATGCCATAGAGGTAAACTTTTACTGTTCTTTGGAAGAGTCATATTGAATATTGTAATTTCGTTTGTTGACAAAATACATTCTTCTGATTTAAAGCAAATCGTAGATAGTACAATATTCTCTGTGTGCTAATGAAGAAATAAATCCCATGAGCAATCTATGATCGTCTAACGAAAAGGATTGAGAGGATGAAGTGCTTCTAATGCCTTTGTTTCTGTCTCTACTAAGAACAGAGGCAGTTGCGATCGATCTGTAACAAAGTATAAAACAAGTCACCTGATATAATGTATTCAGACATGTGAAACAAAGGGAAGCTCAAGCTTCAGCTTAGCTAATTATATTGTATGTTTTCTTCTGGGTAATTCCCCGGCATCTGAATTTTATATAAAATTCATACGCCGGGAATTACCCAGAAGAAAGCACACAACATTCAGAACACGGCGTAGGTTTGAAATCAAGAGTAGTTAATTATAATTGTGTAAACGAGAAGAGTTAACTAGTGTTACGTTCTAAACTTGAGGGTTGTTTGAAGGTGCATCTTCCTCATGAAATAATGTGAAATGTCAACTTGTTGCAACAAGTTGACATTTCACATTATTTCATTTATTATCTTGTAGTCGTTTGGGAATTGTATTTGAGAAAATCTTGTGCAAAAACCGGCACTTCAAACCGAAGCTGTGGAATTACAGGTGGTTAAGAAAGGTAAATAGTTTCTTCTGTTCTGTTGTATGTAAATCTGAGTCGAAAACTTTGAACACAGATGTGTTAGAATCGTTTACCGTAATGTAAGAAAGGCTGTCTGTAGCAATTACTTTTAGCATGTGAGTCACAAGGAATGAACATTTTACAGTAAATGAGGTTTATCTACTTGTCTGAAATGAGTAGGATCCTTGTCGTCTTTTACCTCAGTGTGGAGACAGAGTTAGTCTTGAAGCTTCGTGCTTTAAGAATGCTGTGCTTTAGTCACGCAATGGACACAAGTGCATTTGAGTGCCAAAGCAATAACAAACACTTATTGCTACAACTCGGTGCTCAAGTACAAAATTAAAACTCACTCATCCACTCACACACACTCTCTCTCTCTCTCTCATTTATTCTCTGTCGTCCCTTCTCTCTCACCCACTACCATTCGCCCACTCGCTTTGTAGTATGTGGACGGCTATACATATGATCTCATTAAGTCCTCCTGTTTCCTATACTTGGATTTCTAAGGAATTATCGGATTTTACAAATATGTATATCTTAATAGCTAATAACTATACAGAGTTATTGAAAATGATTACCGGGATGTTAACAACTTGTCATACACATTTCACCTCGTTCTACATATACAACCCAATGTGATTTCTTTCTATGGAGTTACGTCAAGGATCAGGTTTATGTTCCTCCTCTTCCCGCAAGTATCCCGGAACTGAAGGTTGTTACATGCTACAAAGAGTTGGAAAGAACTCGATTATCGTGTTGATGTTTGTAGAATCACGAAGGGTGCACATACAGAGCACCTGTAAGGTATGTAACAAAAACTTGGAGCGTTGTTCTATTAGATAAAAAAAATACATATACTCCTATCTCAAGTGTATTGTGAATGACAAGCTGTTAAAAACCCGACAATCATTTTGAATAACCCTGTATTTATGCTGAGTAAATCCCTTAGAGCCATGCCATATTTTTTTGGAATGTACGACAGATTCATCTAGTAAAACGGGATTCTCGAGTATTGTTGGATGGCAGACTTTCAAAAAGTATACAACTTTCGATAAGAAATATTTTGCGAAATATAAGATTCGCACTTGGCGACCACGCAATAATATAATGTGACTTTAGCTGCAGTAGACAGAAGGAAAGAAGAAACTTCTACCGACAAAAGATGGGAAACTTTGTAGAGGGCAAATTTATGTATTTAAATTGACATATACAGATCCAATTCATGACCACGACCCTTTAGCTCTTCTTTTTCCCTACCCTTTAAGGGTACTGGTGACGAAGTTCTGGCGTGACAAGAAATGATGCTAGCCTAGGTGCCTTGGATAGACGTTTTATGGCGAGATAGAACAAAATTTTGGTATCCCAGAAACATGAAGTGACGGATGATTGAAGACAGATGAGTACTCTGAAGCTTTACTGCTTTTCCTCTTCGTTTAATAATTCATGCTGACTGCAGAGGAGAAATGAAATTGGCAAGACATTTAGCACTTATGGTTGAAATGAGAATTCATATAATACGTTATTCGGTGCTAAAGTAGAACGTATATAAATTGGATCTTAAAAGAGCATAGGGAATCGGAATAGCGTAGTTGGTATAGTAATTGGGTTATCGGCTGGATGTTTCGCGGTTCAAATCCCGGCAGAGCCTTGATAATTCGCTATGCCTCACGATATCTAGATGGGCTGTCAAGCCCACCCAGTGCCTAGAGCATGAGTACAGAAGCTTTTTCTCTCTGGTGGAAAAGCGGCCGGAAATGAGGCCGAACACTCAACTCCATCTGGAGATGAAGTGACGTATGAGTGGAGCTGTACCTCCATGCCCCCTACCAACGTTCATGACCTCTACGAGGTCAGCTTTCCTGTTTAAGCGCGTTTTATACATGGTGGAAAGCGACTATTAGCTTCGTCGTTTCTGTCTGTCCGTCCGTTCGTTCGTCCGTCCGTCTCTCCGCATGGAACAGCTCGGCTCCCACTACAAGGATTTTCTTTACATTTGATATTTGAATATTTTTCGAAAGTCTGTCGAAAAAATGGAAGTTCCATTAATATCTGACAAGAATAACGGCTACTTTACATGAAGACTGATTGACTTTTTTAATTCTGTCCCTCTTAATTCTTCTCAGAATGAGAAATATTTCGAACAAATTTGTAGTGAAAATTAATATAGACATTTTATGTTCAAAAAAGTTTTCTTTTTCGAAATTCGTTCTTTTTATGAGAAAAAATGGAAAAATATTGTAGAGCCGGGCAGACGTCAGTGACAATATGGCGTATGCGCATTGCATGCTGGATAACTTAGGCTACAAATACACACTCAGAATATGTAATACTTATTGCTTTTCCGCTGCAGCAGTGGTTCCACGATAGCGCCTCATTGTTACGTCATAATACATTAACGGTCTTGTTTAAGGAGGACTTCTTAGTGGGTTTGGAGTCAAGTTCCTCGGTACAGGACACAGGGCAGAGAGCACTAGTCGCATACAACACGACGATGACAGTGGCAGGGAGGTGTTCAACGTAGTGACTGTGAAGTTATTGACTTCTGCGTTGTGACGCCGTGTAGTTTGTCAGAGTGGTAACGGTGTTTTGGAAGAGAGTGGTCAGTAGAGAGAAAGGCAGCAGATTTCTCCAGAATGTTTCTGTACCTAACAAATTATCGGCGTCACGTTACAGAAGACCATATTCTTAACGGTGATGAACATTCTCTCCTCCTTTAACAACCGGACTTCTTCACCTGCGAAATGTCCGTTAACCTTGAAAGGAACACCCTATAAATTGTTTATAAGAACATGACAGTACCTAACTGCAAAAAAGTAAATGTTGCCTTTGTACACTCCATAAAGGTGTAGAAGGGTGGAGTAAATTTATAGTTCCTGTTATTCTTAACCTCAGCGTTGTGTGGAAGTGAGTGGTGAGTGGTCAGCTGCATGCTTCGACCACTTTACCTCGGGAAAGAACCGCGATATCCATTGAATATGAGCCTGGATGAACATTAGAGCCGGTCTTGAGATTATGGAGAAAATAAAATCTCTTACCTCTAACGGGATTCGAACCCGAAATTTCCAACCCATAGAGCTAGTCGCTCTACTGACTAGCTAGACATAAGTTTATCAAAGTTGCTATGCACAACCAAATATTATTCTCTAAGATTTTTCATATCGATTGAAAAATCCAAATTGTCCCTTTAGTAGAACATTCTGTTTTATTGCCTGTGGCTGTAATGCTCAGGAAATTGACCATTTCTTGGAGAAAACTGACTTAGTATTGGTAAAGTTAGATACAAGTTATTAAATATGTAAGATGGATACAAGTTAAAGCACATTTACACCCGTCACTGAAGAAGGAATGCAACATTGAAGGGTGCGAAATTTGACGTTTTTCCAGAAGATGAAGCCTGTCGATGGCTGTCAGTGCCTCGAAACTTTGACCCTAAAGATGAAGGAACTATATGATCTTTCGAGGTGTAAGTAATTATATACAAGTCTACTTGGCGTGACGTATGACAAGGCCTATTTTCAACAGTACAGAATCTATTATCGTTTTACGTATCAACCCTCGTGCACTACAATGAGTTTCTTCACTCACTTGTTAGTTATTGCTTCTGCGCGTTTCGGAGTTATTATTATTATTAATATTACTGCAATTGAGTTGTCACTCGGTGACAGTAGTCCTTTCACTAGTACAGACAAAACAAATAACAATAAATATACATAAACGAAACAATACAAAAACAGAGTACAAACAATACAAGGCACAGTAAATACAAGTGCACATTATTATCACCAACTTCAGGTAGCTTCAATCCAAATACATTGTAGATAAATTGAAGTTCCCTGAAGATTGTGTTAATAAACACCGAAACACGTAGTAGCAAGAACTAACATTAAAGTGCAGAAACACAGTGTAGTGCACGACGGTTGGTAAATAAAATGATGGTGTAGAACATATGCACAGCATTAACGATTTTAAAATTTTAAAGAATGCAATTTTTGAACGCCCTCTACTGACCCATGGTGATGATTGCCATCTCCGTTCCGTCCCAACATTAGCAGCAAAACACATTTTGGTTCTTCTCTCTGTAACTACCCATACTCTCTTCTGAGTTTAATTATTGGATTGCCACTACCCTAATTTGAAGTAAGCTTTGTACACTAAAAGCCTTGGTTTCTGTCTCAACCAGTTGACGGCATCCATTAGCTTTATAACAGCAGACTTCAATGCTTTTGACAGTAAAGAAACTTGGAATGCTGCAATGAACTGAAACAAAGAACTTTTTACTAGATGTTTAAAACTGTAATGTTTAAGGACTTTATGAGCTGAGTGTCAGAAACTGTATTTACATTAGTAGTTGGTGCTGTTTTCTTTCTCACAATGGCTGGCTGGTTTGGTGGCTTCTGCTTTCAGCACATAGATATAGTAAATGCAAAAAGAATTGCTGTGTACGGAGTAAACCAGTGTTTGGTGCAAAATGGAACAGGAGTTAAGCTGAAATCTTAAAAGAGGCCCGAGGTTAAATTAATATTTCTTCATCGCATCTCAAATTAGATTACCGTGTGATAAGTGTAAAATTATTTTCTAAATATTTGCTTTTTATGCTGGATTAAAATTAAATGTCCTATAAAGTTATTTACAAGAAAGACCCCGATCGTTTTTATCTACATGCTTAGAAGAAATATTAATTCTTTTTTTGCCTGGGATCTTAATAATATCCCATCCCTTACCTGCATCTATATAACAATTTCAGAGCTGGTCGAATTCGGTTAGTATAGTGATTAGGATGCTGGGTGGGCGACGAGAAGCAGCAGGATCCTTACGTCGCCTTATTCGGGGAGTGTTGACAGAGCAGACAGCAAACTATCCGATAGCTACCGTGGGCTGTCTATCCGACAGTAAAGCGGTCGCATACTGCACCTGGTCACAATTCTCATTCGAATACAGTTATTATGAATGAGTGGAGAACTGCCTCCACTATCGGCAGGTCTTCAAGATGTGCCGGTTAATTGCGCAGGATGATGACAATAAATTTACTTATCGAATGGTCTTTATAGTATCACTGAACGAACTGAAATGTTTGTTGTTAAACTGGTGGTTAAGTGGTTAAGTGAGTCTCGACAGATCGCTTGCTTTCAAAGATCCTCTCTGCTTAGTGAGAAGTTGTTGCTTATAATAAAATTTACATAACGTCTCTGCTGCACAAAAATGTATAGTATGCTTTCTTATTGCTTTTTTCAGTGGGTACTGTATTCTAAAAGGTAAAGGTAAAGGTAAAGTTCATCCTACAACAGTCCCCGAAGGCCCAGAGGAGAGTAGAGGTAAACTATAGCTCTACTCTTTTTTAACTTCGGCGCTAGATGATGTGGGTGGTCAACGCCACGCCCGGCCGCTTCATCCCTGAAAAAGACCCGATACCCATTGTATAGGAGGCTGGGTGGGTCCCAGGGCCGGTCTGGACAAGTGCGGAAAATATCGCCCCCATCGGGACTCGATCCCCGGACCGTCCAGCCCTTAGCAAGTCGCTATACCGGCAAACTGTTGTGTTCTGTTGTCCTTAGTTTACACATTCTAAGATATATTTATTAAAATCTTGAACTACATCAGATCCAAAATCGGTGTGCTGTCTGTATCTTAAATTTAAGATTGTAGTTAACTACAGCAAAAAAAAAGGTAAATTGATCCCGTTACAGGCCCGGTGTGGCTCAGAGGGTGGGTAGAGGTATAGCTCTACTCTTCCATGACTGCGGCACTAGAAGGGGGTGAGTGGTCAGCAGCAAGCCCCGGGCGCACTTTACCTCCGGGAAAGACTTGGTACCCATTTTACAGGAGGCTGGGTGGGCCCCGGGGCCGGTGTGGAAGGGCGGAAAATCTCGTCCCCGTCGGGTTTCGATCCCGGACAGTCCAGCCCATAGTCAGTGGCTATACTGACTGAGCTACCGGACCCACACGTAGCTATATTAACGTCTTAAATAAGAGATTTAACGTATGTATATGGTCATTTATGACTTGTCATTTTCAAAAAAAATATCTCAATTTCCGAAATTAATAGACGTAAAATGTCGTAAAACAAACAGTGGGTTCAGGAATTGTTTTGAAAGGATTCAAAACTTCCACAACAATATATATTATTCTCCATACAGGCCTGTTTATTGTGTGATTTGGTAGTCACTACAGGAGCTTGCCTGCAGGAATATTTAAGAAAGTTCTTTTCGATATGGAATCGCTAGGACCCGTCACAACACTTGTGTTAGCGGAGTGGAAGGATTGTGCATTTAAATTTTGGAGGTGCCTGGTTGTAGTTTCGGCTGAAATATCAGCAATTTTTTTTCGTAGATTTCCAGTCCCTCCACAGGAATGGCGTGATGATGCCTCGAATAAGTCGCAGTCGATTTTCTAAGTAATTTCCAATTCATCTTTCATCGATCACGTAATCGTTCGTCGTTATTTATCATATTCACACTGACAGAGTCGATAAATAACCCACAGAGAAGCGACCGTTCGCAGTAAACTCCAGAACACACCGTCCGATCAATCCTGTTCCATTTTATCCTCAGGATGAAAACTTTAAATTAGTTCGAGATGTAAGACTCGTATGTTGTCAGGTGTAATTATTACAAGTGTATAGGGCCGAGAGCGCAGTAGTACGACTTTGAAGACCAATCTTCCTTCAAAGTATTCACTCAGGATCTTATGAAGTATACTTGTAAGATTAATGAATATTGGTAAAACTTGGTCAACTAACAAAACACGTGTAACAGGAACAACTAAAAAATGCAACATTTTTTGTATACTTTTCTAAGTTGGCGTGACGTATACCATAAATTAACCAATCTAAATCTTTACAACCAACACCTGGGACAGCATATATTTTAATATTTATACTTCACCCTTTTGCTTGTAGAAGCTAATACAGAAAGAATATCAATATTATATTCCCAGTATTACGGTACAGTTACCATCGACCATACATAATTTTGCATTTTTATTGTAAAACAACAATATTGTAAAACTGTGGGATCCCATATATAACGTGATGTTTTGTATGTTTCAAACTTAACCTACCTTTTAATTACTGTACATTTTGTAACCTGATGTTGATTTATATTGAGACCGAAACGTGTAGCTTTTAAATAAAGCCACATTCGTGCTAGAGTGACTATTTAATATTATTTTGATAGCACCCATGTTGGAAAAAATATATCGAAACTTAATGCAGTACTCTGATATTTTTTGTGGCTAAATGAGACAGTGATGTTAAGATCGTACAATATAGTATACTACAAACATATTCACTCTTCCTGATTGAGAACGGCTTCTGCTAGATGATAATTAGTCCCTTGAAGTGCCAATAGACATGTACTTACTGTCAGACTTATTTTTCGTTGTATAGGACACCTGAAAGTAATGAAAATTCGACAATCCATACTCTGATTTCTTAACTTCATGGTCAGTCTTGATTGTGTTTGTCTGGTGTTCTGTTGAAATTAGAGGGTTATGGTCTTCTTTGTGTTTTCCTTGTGTTATAGATACAGGATTTAAATTATTTTGACTGTTGTATCAGTATTTATTTTGCTATTGTAAGCATACTAACTGTTATTTTTATTTAATAAAAAGGAAATTATTTTAATTTATAACATGGTACATGAGTAATATCAGTATCATTTACAATAAATTTTCAATTGCCATAATATATTAAATAAACACTCTGCGTTTTGGAAGCAAACTGCTTTCTTCTTTAGGTTCCTGAAGAAGGAAGTAGTTTGCTTCCGAAACGTAGTGTATTTTTCTCGGTTTGTGTAACATTAACAAACGTTCTTGTCACTGCCGCTGCTAATGTTTTATTTTTGAGTGTACTGTATATTCTGAGAAATGGTCAGTGACCACCATTGGTTGGTAACGAGATTCATTCAACACAAATAAACAAATATTTAGTTTTTAAAAACACTAGATTGCTGTGTGGAAACGTTAATACCAATACCTATGGAGTGATTTTGTCTGTATTATAAGTATTGCTTTATTCACACCTCACTAGTTTCCAGTTGGGAGAAAATTTCAGTCTATGAACTCCACTGCAGATAATGAGAGATTTATAGCGTAGTTCAGAAACTGGCATTCTTTTTGTGAATGATTTAAAGTTGATATTTTAGGGTATACACGTTAGTAATTATATGTAATGTAGCCCTTATACAGTAGGGTCTCGTTTTACGAGGGGGTTACGTTCTCGAATATTTGGTTGTAAATTGAATCGTCGTAAAACGAGCACTATTTAAATGGTTTAAATTGAGATAGGTTCATGGGCCAAACAAATTAGTCCAATAATTTCATAACTTACAATATTTCTTTACATTAAGATGTACAGTTTTAATTTAATGAATTAGGTATATAGAAAAAACACAGATAATTGAAAACTATCAGTGAAATAACTTTTAATTTTGTTGAAGAAGGTCCAGGCCGTGGTTCAGAAGACATCAAGAAAGGATGTAACGTCAACTGTTTTGATTTTGTCTTCTCTTCTGTCTCTTTGGTGGACGTCATGTGTGGAAAAATCACAATAAACATAGAAGAACTGCACTAAAATGGAAAAAGAAAAACACGTGCACACCGGAAAAGAGCTAGAAGAGCAATAAGAAGAGGAAGGACGCTTGAGTTGCGACAGTGATGCACCACAAGTCGGGAGTGCTCGGTCCGACTTGACAAGGGTCGTAAAAGTGAATCGTCGTAAAACGAACCGTCGCAAAACGAGACTCTACTGTACTTTGTTTTGTAAAACATGGGAGATCACCGAAGTAGGGTTAGAAATCATTTTTTTGTACTGTACACAACTTAGTCGATTCCTCTCCATCTTTTAACCTCCCGACCTTTGAGGAAGGAGACAGAGGCAGTTTCCCTAAGATTAATTTTCCATACGAAATGCTAGACGAAGAAAATTCAGTAGCGCTGATAAAATATGTGGGTTTTAATTAAAAATTTATGTTATGGCTACTGCAGTTACCGTGTAAAAGTAGCAGATACGACAGTGAGGGTAATCGATCTCCTGACCCGGAATTTCATGTTTCCCTTCAGTCCCTTCCAGCAGTTTCAGGCCTTATATCACCTATTTTAGGCCAGTACGCTTTCTTTCAAATCATTCTCTATTTATTGTCCACCCATACTGCTATTCAACACTAGTTTTGAGATAATTAAAACACCGTAAAATAGGCTATAAAGAGGTAAATTAGTACCATAATGGATGAGTTACCATGGACATGAATTTGCTTTGTAACCAACAGACATGCTGCCCAACGCACTGTACATTTCCGTAGTTGTGACGTTTCCATGGGAACCCTGCACGAAATAAAGTGGAGTTTCTGGGAAATACATTCGAGGCATAAGTGATATGTTTGTGTTGTTTTGTTCTGTTTTTATGTGTAGATGGTTTGCAGGGTAAACAAGTAAAGGGCTCTTCCATTTAATTATATCCATTTGACGTTCAGGCAAGAGAGAGAATCATCCTACCACAAAGAAACGCGTTTAATAAACTTTCATGACACAATGAGAAAAACGAAAAAGAAAGAAGGGCGCAGTTAGTGTTGTGTCTGGCTGAGTGGACATAACACTACATAACACTACATAACACTACATGCCCCAGGCTTGGTATATGATGTTATTCTTTGTGGTGACAGGGGCGTTACAGCTGTTGCAATTTTCTGCCAACACGTACGGTGGTTAAAATTTTATTGGGGTCTTAACATCTGTTTATTTACATCCGACGGTTATCAAATTATAACATTGGCCAAACGGGAATTGTATAACAGTTAGAGCGTTTATGGGCTACGGTTTCAACTTAACCGCAGTGGGATATTATTATGGATGTTCTAACTCCATTATCTCGGCCATTTCAAGCAATAAATGGGCAACGTTTGACATAATGCGTTTCAATTCCAGCTGGTCATGAGAAAACACATAGGCTTTTTAATGCTTAAGAAATGGCAGAATTCTATAACACTTAGAACTGGTTTTATGGTCTTATGGCGTAACAACTCACCAAAATCTGCGGAAGACGGGACGCAGTTCTGATATGGAGTTCCGAATAGAACTCGGAATCTCTTCCCTATTGCATACATTTACTGTCCTCTATATTGCTACAGTTGGTTATTTCAACGTTACGAGAAAAAGGCAATACGACTGAATGCAAACTGAGCGTGTTAAGTTTGTCGAATTTTAAGGGTACAGTTTTTTCAGTGCACCGTTATTTTATATAAATTCTATCTCCACACTCTGTTGAGATGAATACGGTGACAAAAGTGTAGGGCCGACTTGCTTGTTTCGCTAGGGGCATGACATTACAGGACCGAACACAAAGCTAGCGGTACTATACAAAGGACAAGATCTCATTTTTTGGGTGTCGGCACGATCCGACAGGCAGGATGGCACTGGGCCCTACAGGGCAAACAGCACACTGTTGCAACTATCGGTCCTGTTCTACAGACGGGCTACACCACACTCCATCCGTGCGAGTTATTGCACCGTTTTCCTGGCTGGCGACATTTTGACGTCACACGCAGCGAAACAGGCTGCATACAAGGACACTTCCCTCTTCTGCAAACATATTAAGTTCTTGTTTCGTAAATATGAACTGCTTTACCCAGAGGATATAGAATTTTTAAGGAAAGTAAGCAGATGAGGAATTACGTGTCATGATATCTCATAAACATGCCTTATTATTCCCTACAAAATATTTTCAGTTCGTACCCGTGACCGGCCAAATTCACACGTTTCTATTCAACTATGAAGACAAGTCAACATTCTGTCACTCCGTATCTCGGTTTACAAGGATCCGTACTGCGTAAGCTGACAGGATGGTGTCAGGCAACATGTAGTGTCCAGTCGGCCAGAGTCTTTTCATTATCGAGGCTGGACGATTACACTCAGTTAAAACACACGACACTCGAGGGGACTCCTCTGGACGATTGACCAGCGCGACGTAGATACATCTACAACACACCACACAAGACTCACAATAGACAGACATCCATGACCTTGGTGAGATTCAAACACGCAGTCTAAGTAATCGAGAGGCCCTAGACCCACGCCTTAGACCGCACAGCCACTGGGTTCGGTGACTGAAGGATGTGTATCGTCTGATTTGAGCACTTGTTACTTTTAACGGTACTGGACACAACTGTCAACCCACAAACAAGGAATTGTAATGAGGACGTAAATTAGCCTTAATTTGTCTTTATTCTCATTTTATTATATTCGGTTGGCTTCCTCTGAATTTGCGAAATCATACTATCCGTATTCAGTGCCATGCGTAAATAGATGTGAAGTAGTGTAGGCGAGTCATAGTGCCACACTTCGTAATCTTTTGGGGGGAAAATTCGGGATCTTATTTAAAGTAATCCACGAGCAGTTCTACTTCCTTACTCTTGCTTTAGCTATTACTTGACCTGCATTGCCTTCTGTTTAAACCCGCCGACACAATCCCCCGTTTTGTATAAATGCAGTACTCTGTTTCTGCGTCTCAGTACCAGCGAATGCGGAGGCTTCTGGTGTTAGAAACTGAAAGTCATTAATTTTAAGGACGTAAAATACAGTTTTAATTGCCGAAGGCACAAATATATCGCAGTCTGAATGAAATAATGATTAAACGAGTGATTATTGTAGGTATAGTTTTTAGATGTATATTTATGGAGGAAACTAACATAGATTATACAACATTTCACCTCAACAGAATGTTGGTAGCGCCGTGAAATTTGGCGATGTGGTATGAAACTTCGTTATATCATCTCAGTTTGTCTACATTCTGTTGCAGTGATGACAGTTGTTTGATATGTTCAGATCCTTATGTCACAGTAAAAGATAAACAGTACCTTTGAAAATTTGGACAGATCCTGAGGGTTCCAGCAGGCTGAGGTTTCCAAATTTCAAGAAAATTGGCACATGAAAGTTGTAATGTCATCACTACGCAACGGCCGCCTTTACTCCCAAGGAAATATTCCTGGTACGCTCTTCTGTTAGAGGCTCAGTCGACCTCGGAAGGATTATGTCAATAAAAAAAATCCAATGACACCATCGGGAATCGGACCCGCGACCTTCCGACACAGTGGCAAGTTATCGAAACCACCTGCGTTAACATTCAGAAGCTCAGAATTTTACGTGCGTAGAGTATTTATATATAGTTTGGTTTTTAGTACAAACCAGTTATTGTCTTACCCAACACTGATTGGTTTGTACCTTCAATAGAGACAGTACATTTGTTGTGGCATAGGCAGTACGTTTTTATATAAAAAGTTGCTCGAATTTCAATTAACCGCTTTTAAAACGTGCGATAAAATAGGTTGAAATTTCTTCATCACTTAATTTATAACTTGTTCGAAAAGAGAACTCGAGTGACTGAATTAGAAGTACCGGGTGCGCACTTGAATGACAGGAGTGTTAACGGGTTGAACCTGAGCGTTCCCATTAATAAGAGATGATGACGCCCGTTAACTGGCTACCCTTGTTGTTAGCCCAACGTTTTGCTTTCAAGCATTAAAATGAGTGTTCAGTGTGTAATGACAAGATGAAAAATTATTATAAGCACTGTGTGTGTGTGTGTTGTGTGAAATACGGTATAATTAATTAAAAAACTGTAGTTAATTATGGTGATTATTATGTTGAGACAGGAAAAGGAGGCGGAAAAATATTTTGTTCGCATTGTGGATAGTTATTGACTGTAATTAGAATACATGGTAAAGTTAAGGGGCAATTTTAATTGTGTCCGGGAAAACCGAAGAATCTACATTAATTAAACTGCGTCTGAAATAATCAGTCCTCTGCAATATTATCATAATGTACGTGTACAAACCTTTCGTTCTGTTGGAATTTGGAACGTTAAATACGGATGGAGTATACACTTTAAAAATGGTGAATACAAGCCTATTTGAAATGAGATGGAGGAAACAAATATGACATTACTTTATCTAAACTGCAATAAATTTGTGTTGAAGCATTGCCTACCGTGACCCTGGGCATTTGCCTACCGCCTTCGGACCCTAAATTTATGGAGGCACATTTTCCCTCAATACATCTGCATGTATTAAATTTGTAGCTCATTTTTACTTCAAATTTTAGATCTCCGTATTCTTGGGTTTTCTGTGTCCATTTGTCATATCTTGCTGTACTAACGTTGCGTCACGTACCGCAATTAATAATTAAGCACATAAGAAAGGTTTTTGCAGTTTAAATAATTGATAAGGAATGTGTTAGCGCTTGTAACGTGTTTGGGCTTGGCTGTGGGTTGGAAGGAGGATTGTGAGGGTGTGAGGTACGACCCTGTAGGAGGGCCCAAACTTTAAAGCAGCACCCGGGATCTCTGAAACTTCACTGCGCTTCGTGCTGCTGTTTAAATATTTATTTATCTTCATACTGCAGTGTGAAGTATCGAAATTTTATGACCTTCCATGTACAAATTATAGGCCATATGAAGACACTTAAGGTACTTGACGTAGAGACAGTGGATTAAAAAGCGCGTAAAGAACTTAAGAACTGATACAGGCTGCCCTGAAGATTTGCCTAAAACTGCATATTATAGTGGATGGATGACTTGTAGTCCATTGTTCCTGTTTCTTCATTAATGTAGAAGGATGCACCTATTCTTCGCCGGAAATTTCTTAGTTCTCTTCTCAGTATTACGTGGGCTGGGTGGCTCAATCGGTATAGCGACTGACTACGGCCTGGACGGTCCGTGATCGAATCCAGTCTGCTTGCAGTCGTTGAGTGCAGTGAAGCAGTGCCAGCCAGCGTGCAGCTAGTGAAAGGGAGTGACTTGCTTAGTGTGGTTTACCATACTGTTAGTGTGAGTGCAGAGAAGCGAAGTAGGAACAAGGGAATTATGAGTGAACGACAGAACACTGTGGTCTGTTCTTTTGACCCTAAAAGCCCCCGAATTTCAGCTCTTGATATCTATGAATGAATTTTCGAACAATTGCACGTGCCGCAAAATGTAGTGACCATGGTACAGGTAGACAGGACGCGCCGCCAAGTGTACTTCAAATTCACCGATTTCTAGTACCTGCAGGAGTTACTCCATTCAACTAGCGGCCAGTCCGAATACAAACACGACAATGGGTAAATATCGCAAGTGAAGATCGAAATGGCTGGAATGAGCACGATGCGTGTGAGGTTAGGAAATCTTCCCCCTGAAACACCAGATGAGGCAGTACGTTTCGCCTTCTCCCAATATTTTGAGATAAAGGAGATGCAGCGAGGGAGTGCGTTTAAGTCCTATCGTTATAAGGTTTTTAACGGTGTCAGAATCGTAGTGATTACCTTAACGAAGCATATTCCGTCCCATATGATGATAGCGGTACATAGAGGGTTACTATCTTATGAAGGGCAGCCCACGGCCTGCTATGGCGCGGTGAAACAGAACATTTCAATCAGGTTTGCCCCAAGAGGCGAAGAGTGGGGGTTGCAACGACCAAGGAGCCCACAGTATCATGGGTCAACATTGTGGTAAGTGGAACTAGGAGTCCGAGGTCTGATGAAGGGGCGAAGGAGGTGGAGGCGGACCACCAGAGTATACAAACGGGCTACGGCGAGGAGCGCCAAGCAGAAGATGGGGATGCAATGCAAGAGGACAACACGCATTCGACTGGTGTAGCGACGGAATAGATCGAAGAACCGGAACGGGGTGCGGTAGGCGGATGCGACGTCCGGAATGTTGCGAAGGCACCGTGCGTTGAGGGGACACCGGGCGTAGAGGACTCAATGGATTGCGGAGGGGAGATATTATGAGATACAAACGCAACGGTTGAGTGCCAATCCCTACTGCCTACCAAACGAAGACGTGAGTACCACAACACAGGCGCAGGAGGAAGAAGAACGAGGGATAGGGAAGCAGGAAATCAGAAGTGGGGGAGTGGTGGAGGATCACACTCAACAAGTAGAGGAGGTAAGGACTGCGACCCCATCGAGCAGTCCCAAAAGAATAAAAAAAAATTATAATAGAGAGTATCGTGGAACGGTCGCACGTGCGTAAACGTAGCAGGACGAGAAACGCACTCTCCACGTAAGTAACTACACAAGCGATCAAACTCAAATAGGTGGGATGGACGTGTTCAAGATTGTGAAATTAAAATATACGGATTGGCTTCGAGAACGAAGGTAGGAATGTTAGAGGACTTCCTCCGTCGAGAAGAGATAGGCCTTCTTTTCCTTCAGGAAGTCGCACACTCCACAATCGACACCCTGCGCAGTTATAAGACCTACACCAGTGTGGGGACGAGAGGGCGGGGCACCGCCATGGTGACGAGGAACGAGATAACGATCACAAACATCACAAGGCTACCGTCGGGACGAGGAATAGAGGCAGAATATGGAGGCATATGTATGGCGAACGTTTATACTCCGTCAGGAACAGCCAAGCGACAGGAGAGAGGTCGTTTCTACAACAATGAACTCCCCTACTTGCTGAGGGCCTCCCCATCCAAATGATCATCGGAGGAGACTTTAACTGTGTACTTAATCAGACAGACAGCACTGGGCACTTCAGCAATAGTAAGGCGCTCGACGGACTAGTTCGTGGTTTTGATCTACACGACATGTGGCTTGCTAACCCCTTAAGGACTGTTTTCACGCACTACTCCCCGATGGGATTGATCGGATATACACATCGAAACTGCTGAGTGACAAGAAGATAAGTGTGGAGACTGTGGCAGTAGCTTTCATCAACCATCTATCAGTGGTAATTCGGCTCTACGTAGATGTCCCCTTCGTGCCACGGGGCAAGGGATTATGGAAAATGAGCACTTTCATTCTAAGCGAGGAGGCTTTTAAAGAGAGTTGGGTCAGAAGTAGGCGGTTTGGAGGCAGCAGAGAAGGTACTACCCCGATTGGCCCATGTGGTGGGGAAGGTATAAAAAAAGACTTTTTTTTGTATTCAGGAAGGGTCCAAACGTCGGCGGGACTTCGTAAAGATGGATAACTTCCTCTACGGGTGCATTTATGACGTTCTGAGAAACATTTACCCACAAGGACAGAAGATGACAATACTCAACCGTCTGAAAGCTAAGATAACTAGCCTACACGGAGACAAATTGCAGCGAGTAATGCCGCACAGTGACGATCCGAACCGGTTAGTGGAAGAATGACAAGCGCTCTTTCACATTCTTCAGATGCGAAAAAGACAGGATGCCAGAATGATCCGAAGTATACAGGACGCGTGTGGGACACCCAACAGACAATTAAAGGCATAACACGAACATATACGACCTTCCTGCAAGGTAAATATTAAGCAATCGCGGTGGATGAAGAGTGTGTCGCGTATATGGCCGAAGCAGGGCAGCGTGCGTTACCGACGGCTTGGAGAGATCTGTTGGAACAGCCCATTTCACTGTAGGAAGTATACATCGCCATGAGAAAAGGAAGGAAGAATAAGGCCCCAGGGAGTGATAGTATTGGGTTAGAATTCTACCAGAGAACTGGGCAACGATCAAAGATGATATTGTTGCTATGATGAACTAGATATTCATGGTGAGAAAAGTGTCCGCGCACCGGAAGCATGGAGTGATCGTGTGCCTGCCCAAGTCAAGTGACCCGACCACGCCGGCTGACTTTCGGCCCATTACCCTATTTAACCTTTCGACGCCTAATGTCAACTATAGTGGTCGTACCGCACCGCTAACCTCTAAAGTTGCATTTTATATATTTATTCAACGAATATAGGTACCGAATATTTTAAATATGGTGTATACTCTCAGTTTTTTCTCTTCAAAATGCAGCTTCTTTCATAATTCTAACTATTTGGTTCCTGTATTATTCACATTTTATATACAGGGTGTGCTAAAATTAAGAACACAATTCCGGCGCCAAAAGGTTAATACGGATTACAAAGTAATGGCCCGAATCATCACCTACCTATTGCACCCATGATGGAAGGGTATTAAATCCGTGCTAATTCTGCGGGGTACCGGGGAGGACCATCATTGAGGCTATGGCGACCTTGCGTGGGTCTATTGCACAGACCGAGTTGACGCGCGTGAAACTGTTCGTCCTTTCTTTAGACTTTCAGGAGGCTTTTGATAGAATTTTCCACCAGTATCTTTTCAACATTTTGCGAAGCTATCGATTTAATAACTGCTTTGAGGAACGAATCAAGAGCATTTATGAGGAAGCCGCATCTTCAATCCAAATTAACGGCCACGTATCTGGGCCATTCCCGATTCACAGCTCAGTTAGACAGGGATCCCCCATGAGCATGCTGCTCTTTGCCTTATGTGTGGACCTGCTGCTACGCATTTTGGACCAGTAAATACCGGAAATCCGGATTGGAAAGCGTGCCCGCAAGACAGTGGTCGTGGCTTAAGCTGACGATATCATCATCTTTATAACGACGCTGAATGACATACCTGTCATAAATGACGCGATACAATGCTAAGAAAAAGCAACGGGAGCTCGCCTGAACACACGGAAATCGAAGGCACTGGCGGTGGGAGGATGGAGTTCATCCACGGATAGCTGAACATACCATACTACGCTAAAATAAAGATTCTAGGCATGAAATTCGCGCGTACCATCAAGCACTTAATGAACAAGAGCTGGGCGAACGTAACAGGCAAGGTGAGAGCCCATGCAAGGGATGCATACGAGCGGCACTTAAGCCTCTCACAACGTATTCGTTACGTGCAAGCGTACCTCCTAGCGAAAATATGGCATACGACCCAGGTGTTCCCGGCACCCACGACGTGTACCCAACAATTGACGACTGCTGTCGCGTGGTACATATGGAAAGGAGCAACTTTTCGGGTACCAATATCGTCTCTACAGAAGCCGAGGAGAAAAGGAGGCTGGGGCTAAATTGACATTGAGGCGAAGTGTAGAGCTCCCCTGATCGGCCGAATGTGGGCACAAAACAAGAAGAAGAGCTCCGCAACAGCGACATGGCTCCGGGAGTGGAACCTGGATTGACTCAGGGCGACCCCCCCCCCTCACATAGGACGGATACCGATGACGTTAGAGTATCTATATCAATATGCGCTGGACTTGGCCTACATAGCTCCCCCCGGGAATCAGGAAACGCTTCGGACATTCAAACTGCGCGTCTACAATACTCTACATACAATGGAGGCAGCACCAAGAGAATCCCGACAAATGAGGATAAAGCAACTACATCTGGACACACAATGGTTGCAGGTGTGGAAAAACCTACATACGGATTGGGTATCGGAGGAAATTGCATCCATGTGGTACATCGTGTTGCATGATATAGTACTGACAAATGAGCGCCTGTACGCCATCGAGCTCGTAGAATCGGATCGCTGCAGACATTGTGGAAGGCGAGACACCCTCGTACACCGGCTGACAGAATGCAACGAAGGAACGGCCGTCTGGTTGTGGACAAGGGAAAGAATTGTGCAGTTGCTTCGAACGGACCCGCGCCGCATTCCCGCGGACTGGTGTTTACGGCCCCATTTCCAATTCTGCCCGCCACATCGACGTAAAGCGATATTGTGGTTACTAACACATTTCTTTAAGTACTCATGCAGCAGCAACGACACTTATCACTGCTCGACTATATTGATTTCTTGCGCCGCGCGAGATGGAAGTCATACCGGGCGACCAGCCGGATGAAGCATGTAGGTATCTACCTATCGATAATCTAAATAGTGCCCACGATCTAGGAGGGAACCCAAGGAAGGAGCAAACCGCTGTCAGGATGGGACACTGTGAGGGGAGGGGAACCCCCCCACACCACTGGAGTGAGGCTGTGCAAGTGTGAATGCTAGAAGACATGGTATGGGAAACGCACTACCAAAACACGAGGCACAAGTGATGTAAAGTCCTATGTATATGATTGAGAGTACAATAAATGTTTAAAAAAATCCCGGTAGGGACGAGATTTTCCGCCCATCCACACCGGCCCTGGAGCCCACCCAGCCTCCTGTAAAATTGGTAGCGGATCTTTCCCGGGCTTAAAGTGCGGCCGGGAGGTGCTGCTGACCACTTACCCCTTTCTAGTGCCGCGGTCATGGAAGAGTAGAGCTATACCTCTACCCACCCTTTGGGCCACACCAGACCTGTAACGGGATCACTTTACCTTCTCAGTATTACAGCGAAACCTTCATTTCCACAGTGAAATTTCGAATCTAATCTAAACACTCTACCACAATACTTGTGTGTCTGTTCTAGAGAGTTGTCTAACATGCTTACTGTCAAGCTTACAGAGTACGTAGTGCCATGTTAAAACTTTGGTAACAAATGCACAATTCTACAATCTCTGTATTTATTCTGTTAATTAGTTCCTACACGTTTCGGCACTGTCGCCATATTTCTGGAGCTTACACCAAGATTTCATTAAAACATGCAGCAATACGTACAGAAATACATAATGCCGGAACATGTAGGAACCAAGTAACAGAAAGAATACACATTCTGCAGAATTGTGCATTGGTTGGTTTTATCAAAGTTTTAATATATCGTAATGCATGATATGAATTGTATACGTAGTTTAGTGTTGGGGTTTTTTTTTCGGACCACCACAGAAGACAGGAACCAGAGACCCACGAAACACAAAAGTCAGTTTTCGAGTGAAGCAGATAGAAATGTATAAAGGAATTTCACAACGAAGGTTTAATACGAGGAATTTCAGGAATAAATTTTTATATGTGTGACGTACGTATTTCCCTCTTGATCCGCCTGTCATCACGACGAAATCATGCACATTTTATACCACACGTGTATGGGAGTTTCAGGCGGACCGAAATACCTCAGTAAGTGTCGTGGCTAGGGTACGGGCTGCAGCAAAACATTTTCACTTCTATATAGTATTTAAACCTGCCCTGGGTCTCCTTTTCCCCCCCCCCCCATTCAATGCGCAACTTTGGAATTTTACCTTTGATAAAGCGGCCTATAGATGAAACAGACTACAGATCATACAGCGCCGACGTGGATTGAAGCCTCCAATTTTTCTTACGCCTGCACGGCACTTAGGAAAAATTTTACCTCTTATCTTGTAGAAAATATTTTTGAGCTTCTTTATTTTCATTTGTTATGTTCTGTTTCTTAGCCACTTTTTTACTAAAATATCCCATTGCTGACTGTTAATATTGAACACACGTCGTACTTATTATTACAGAGCCTGATCTATGTAAGGCATTCGACACAGTTACATTATTTGCAGAACGACATTCCATTTCTTATAGACAATATCCCAGTTAAATATTGACATAAGATATTTCGGTTACGGTATAACTGTTCATCTTCTTGGTCTCGATGCCACTGGAACTCTTCAATCTCATTCTACATCCGATCTGAATATATAGCTGATGACTATTGTATGTTTCTCTTCCCATTGGGATGGAACTGAAGCCCTTCTTTATCTACTTTTACACTAACCTACAACGCAAACCCCCCCCCCCAACTTACTCACTGCCCACATCACTAGGCTCCATACCCAGGCTATATGCCATGATTAACTCAAAATTCTCGATGATGAGATCTCAACATCGATACCCGGCAGCATGCTTTATACGTTTAAACACTCTTACAGCATACAGATCTTTCGAATGAAAAACCTCAATGTTGGCCGAAACGTGTAGTTTTTATAATTTTCTAATAAACATCAATTAGATATACATTGTTGTGTTATTGACTGTAATTACCGTACCCATTAATTACTTTTTCCGAAACCTGTTTCCAATATTCTATATATTCTTGGATTGTGTTATTTAATTTGTGTTTCCTAATTAACCTCTGTGTCAGTGTTTGGTTTATGAATGCTAAATACTCTACGTTAAGTTGCTTCTAGAATAAGTTTTATTACTGAATTCTTAACCCATATATCAGTGATTCATTTCCATCACTCACCTTCCATTTCAGCTTTTGTGTAAACACTTTCGTTGCCTTATTCATCTTCATACAAACTACCGCTTTGCCAGACCCTGTAGAAATGCAATTAACCTTCCGCATATTTAATTAGCAATTATATATTCTTTCAGTTGCTGTTTCTTCCGATCCTTTCTATAATGTGATCGTTACCATATGTGCAAGTATATTATTATTATTATTACTAATCCATTATTTTTTATTTTTGTTTATTCAGGATTAAAATGTTGGCCGTCTCTTTTTATATTATCCGCATTCGAATTCTCCCTCGTAATGTAAGGAATTCCTCTTTGCTTTCTGTCACATATAAAAGCTCTCCGTTTGCTAAGTGCGTTTCGGCTGCTAATCTATTTTCAAAGATGGCTACACGGTTAGGAAACGCATTACTTCATTAAAACAGATTATGCACTAATTTGTGGCCTGCTGTAATAAATCTTTAATTTTTTCAGGGTTTAGGATTTTCTTTGTAGTACTTAATTTTTATAGCTGTTTTTTTTGCCGTCGCTATATTTTGTGTTTTGATTTTGTTTGTTTAGTGTCTTATTTTTGTATATTTTTAGTGTCTTTGTGTTATAACATTGTTATTATGTTGGCTTTGTAATTGCCACTTGTGTTGTTGGGCCTGCATGTTAATAAATACCTGTTAAATTATTATTATTATTATCATCATCATCATCATCATCATCATAATCATCATCATCTCCTTTATGCAGAGTATTTGTACTTATATTCCTGAGACAAACTGTGTCCCTGGGGAATACAGTGTTGTAGTTATTCTGTTGTTACTATTAATGGTGCTTAAATCGTTAGCTTACATTGTTGAATCTATTGTAATTTTACATTAGCACTTTCCGAAGTATGTGTGCAGTGCCCAATATGGCTGTTTTCTGTAGTTCCTTGACTTCATGTTTTCCTGGTATGTTGCCCACGTATTTTCTGAATGACTTTGAAAGAGTCCCAGTCGCCTCTATTATTACTGGTATCACCTTTGATTTTACATTCCACATGCGCTGTATTTATATTTTAAGGTCTTTATATCTTAGAATCCGTTCAACTACTTTTTAAATCATATTTCTGTCTCCTGAGATTGCTACGTCTATTAACATACATGTCCCATTTTCATTATCACGGGTTACAATGTCTGGTTTGTTGTTGGGGATAGTTCTGTCAGTTTGTTCTTGTTGATTCCACAATATGGCTACCTTTCCTCCTTGACTTGCTTCTACTGATTTTGGTACATGTTCCTACCAGTGATTTTTGTCCAATTTTACCCCTATTTCCTCGCATATGTTATAGTTGTGCACACACTCTATTATTATTATTATTATTATTATTACTGCTGCTGCTGTTTGCAACCTTATCTATGTATAAATACGGCATCTTATTGACCCATTTTCCATCCCCACGGGAACGAATATGGAGTACATTCGGTTTGTGAATTGGCTAATTATACGCATTAATTGGAGAAGAGGCTTTTCTAGTGCAACTCATTCCACCACAAGTTGCACAGTCAACCTTAGCATCAAAACTGTTCCTCGTGAATCAGAAACTTACGACCAACTGAATGATATATGGCACAGTCTTTTTCAGTACATTTTATCGCATGTATGTCTACCTCATGGTTAACAAACGCCTCAGCGCAACGACTATAACACGCCTGTTTCAGGTACGGCTGTAGGTACCGTGACTGGCCTTTCTGACTGATAGCCTTCCTAGATGTCACTAGTAGCACCTAAAAATGTCGGAATTTCTTCTACTAATAGTCTCCGACTTGCAATTTCTTTGTTCTATAGCTGGACGCTATATAATCTGTACAATTAATACTGTGACTAAATACTCCAAGAACAACCAAAAATGCTTATTCGTTCACGCATAACGCCATTTTCTACAATAAAGAAAGTGATCGGTTGTACAATGCAATGACACACTGTTCAACAATTTCACTAGTTATTCCGTACACTAACGACACCACCCCAGGTGACCCATAGAATGAGGAACAATCCAAAACCTTGCCTAGCTGTTTCATAGAATACATTTTCGGATTCCGTTAAGGATTAGAACGAAGATCCATGCTACATTCAGCTCCATATTTCACAGAATGACTACTAGAGCACAGCTGAAACTCCCGTTATTTTTCCAAAGATCTATTAGGCGGTCCATCACAGAGGACTGTAAACTTCATAGTCACTTCCCTCAGAATCTCCAACCGCACTATAATGTCTACTTAAGTCATTTAATGAAGCTGTGTATAGGTAGCACATTCTACTATCACGGAACGGAATAACATCCATGGTTCATAAAGAAAATGGAAACTGACTTCTTTATTTGAATTGCCCTACTCTGATATCTATCCAGTTTTAAATCTTACTGCCATTTTCATGCATTTCTATTTCATTGAAGAAGTTAGGTTTTGAGAGGAATCGCGGGTTACATGATGGCTTCCGTTTCAAATCCCTGATCGCTTTGAGAGCTATATCCAGGAGAGCCATAAAACCGCACTAACAGCACATAGAATCGAACAAACCACATAGTGGAGAGATAAAAGAGCATCAACACCCGGTCATTATGGCGCCAACACCCCGCCTGCACTGACCGCAGCTTCCTCACTTGCTACATCTCTTTCTCACAAGTGCCTCTCCAGGCAGCTGCGGAATTTATTTACTGTTTTTTGAAAGAGAGTAATTCTGCTGAAAGCAAACGAAATCTAACTCTTATAAAGCGAGAAACTACGCGTGTTTTATGAAAGTAATTTTTGTTGTCCTCATTGAAGTTGTTCCTAATACTTGCGAATTGATTCCTCTGAAATAAAAATGCATCCTTTCGTTTCAACCCTAGTGTGATTCTGATCGCAACATAATATTTCATAATTATACCTCCCTTAAAACTACACGTAATAGCGTATATTCATTTATCTCAGTATAAATGAAAACACAAGGACCTTTATTAACTCAGAAAATTACGTAGCTTTTTAAAGACAAAATATCGTGCATAATCACTTCAATTTATCAACCAACGAATGTACATATAATTTCACATAAAACACTTTTAAAGCATTTTAAAACACTCCGACATGTTTCGATCTTGTCGGATCATCATCAGGGAGCATTATATGCTGCCACAACACCTCGTTTGCAAATACGAATTGAATTGTGAATACTGTAACATAACTTTAGCAAGGAACAAAGCTCCCTGATGATGATTTGACAAGATGGAAACATGTCGGAGTGTTTTAAAATACTTTAAAAGTGTTTCATGTGAAATTATATGTACATTCGTTGGTTGATAAATTGCAGTGATTTCTACAAAAAATGCACGAGGCTACAATTAAGATTTATCGTGTATACATTTGTTACATTGAACGTATTCACTACAAAGACTTATATTCCGGATGATATTAGGAAGAAGTGCATACCTGCTGGTCGAAAATGGTTCTCAAGAAAATTATACCGACAGGTCAGTGAAACTGAGTTTAATAAGTAACTTCTTTGGGGACCGCGGTGGCACAGTGGTTAAGGTACTGTGCTACAAATCGGAAGGTCGCTGGTTCGATCCTAGCTGGTCTCATTGGAATTTTTCATTGACATAAAATCCTCCAGACTCAACCTCTAACAGAAATGAGTACCAGGAACATTTCCTGGGGGTAAAAAACGGCCGGTGCGTAAGGCTGACAACCTTACCGCCATCCTGTGCCGTTGTCATGAAATCTGGGAACCTTAACTTCCTGGAACCCTCTGGGTCACTCCAGGCATGTAACGGGAATGTTTTACCTTTTTTACTTAACTTCTTTTCTTAGTATCAGACTCCTAGGTCGAAATTCGAAATAGATACTGCCGAATAAGTGGACAGTCATATTATGAATGAATATACGCTGCTGATTGGAAAGAACTGGGAAACAATTCCCATCATGCTATTATCATTAGAGAGTGAAATAACGTTTCCTTCTTTCTTTCCTTCTTTCTACAGAACAACGATGGCTTGAAGAGGTGCGAAAACTGAGACTAAAGGAAAACACGCAATAAAGCACTAATTCATAATGATAGTTACATGAGAAGTCCATTAATTACGTCAGTTTGAAACTATGAAGTGAAAGTTTTGGGTCATAATTCATACTTATCTAGATGGAACTAAAGATTTAGGTAGATTCTACTTCGTGCCCACGATAACAGAGTTTATAACGTGGCGACTGGTGCAGAGATAACACTTCTTTTTTTGAAGGTAAACGAGTAAACTTTTCTACTGCATGTTTATCACCTCAACATAAATTCGAATAGTGAAGTCGAGATATGTAGCTACGATTCTGTAATTTCGGCACTAAATGGAGCCCCGAGCTCCGACACCTTTGCTCCCGGGAAAAAGACTTCCGGTATTTATTGAATTGGAGTTCGTGAGAGTCGGTCTGCGGGCGATATTAAACAGAAAGTTTTTCCCTTCTGAGAATACAATCCCGATACTACAGACCATAGCATTCCCCGCCGGTTAGGAGGATGTCTGTGCCATAGGATCGGTCCGGGTATGGTGGTAAACAGACAAGCCGCTCTCAAGTATCGAACTCCGATTTTCCTACCTCCTATAGTCACTTTAAGAATCGAGCCGGGCCCACAAACACGCATGAAATCTAATGGGTCGTTGTGAAATAAAACTTAAGATGTGAGAGAGTATTAAAATGTACAATTGTAATGGATATAAAATTTTTTGGAAAATATTCGTTTAAAATTAGTTCCAAATGGAGAAATTAATTTAGCAAAGAGCCCCATTTATTTGGGGTTTCCGTAATTCATTTATGTCTGTCTTAAAAGGCAGATTGTAATGTATCAGTCTGCACTCGTTGGAAATTAAAAATAATTTTCTAAATAAAACATACACATAAATTTCCACAATCACAACCCAAACTGATGCCGTAATCATCACCAACATGCACACCATTATCACTATCACCATGACGTCTCTTTTACCTCCATCGCAGATTTTACACTATCATTACAACGGTTAATCTCATTATTACTACAGTTCGTCCCAAAAATCTCCATTAGCCTTCACTGCAGTCGTCACTCTTGCGGCCGTAGTGATAGTCGCTGTCACAGCACTATAGTACACGCATCTTGAGGATTTAATCCTGAAGATATAAGCATTTCATAGCTACGACATTGTAATACAGCACAGTGTAGCAGCCCACAGGACAACACGGTAAAAATTATTTTACAAGGTTTTTATAATAATTTATAATCAGCTCTTAAGAAGTTGATATAAAAGTAGAGCCCAAGAATATGCGTTGACGCAGCGACACATTAAACAGTATACGTCGAGACAAATTCTTAATGACGGCCACCAGCTACTTGAGATCACTGGGCAATGAAAAGCTTCAGACTTTGCCAGACTAAACAGTAAATCGCAAATTCGTTCCGACTTTGCGATTTAAATTTTTTCCTACAGTGTGAGGCCAATAATTTAAGAATTATGAACGTTATGCCTATATTTTAAAGCAGTGATTTCGCACCCTTGTTTGAAGTTCAATTCTATGAGGCGACAATTAATTTATACTTCTTCGGAAGGGACAGCCCAGACCCACCAAATCAGGTGTTATAATTTGCATTATAAAATCAAACTTTATAGCGAATTGGGTGGACCGCGGTGGCACAGTGGTTAAGGTGCTGTGCTACAAATCTGAAGGTCGCTGGTTCGATCCCAGATGGTGTAATTGGAAATTTTCATTGACATAATCCTTCCGAACGCACTCTAACAGAAATGAGTACCAGGAGCATTTCATGGGGGTAAAGGCGGCCGGTGCGTAAGACTGACAACCTTACCACCATCCTGTGCTGTTGTCATGAAATCTGGGAACCTTAACTTCCTGGAACCCTCTGGGCCACTGCAGGCCAGTAACGGGACTGCTTTACCTTTTATATCGAGTTGGGTTCCACGTTTGTGGTATTCATCCTTACATAAAAACCAGAATACACTTAGACGTGTAATAAGTAACAATATACAAAGTGAGTGTGAAGCAGTCTAAACACAACTGCTTCACACTCACTTTGTATATTGCTACTTATTACTTAACTTGATACACAACGGGAAAGTCGCACCTCAAAAACAAGTGTAATAAGTAAAACTCCGTGTAACGTTCTATATTGACACACCAGTGTCACCGTGTCATTAAGATTAATGTTTATGTTAAAAGTTTAATTTGTATTTCTTGTTTCAATCTAAATGTGATCGACTGAAATATCCCAACACAAGATGGCGGCACACTACCATCATTAACCTTTTGGCGTCGGAATTATTTTTTTAATTTTAGCACACCTGTATTTAAAATGTGAATAATACAGGAACCAAATAAGTTGGAATTATGAAACAAACTGCATTTTGAAGAGAGAAAAAACGGAGAGTATATACCATATATACATATATTTGTTGAATAAATATATAAAATGCAACTTTAGAGGTTAGCGGTGCGGTACGACCACTATAGTTGACATTAGGCGCCTAAAGGTTAAAAAAATATATCCCCACGTCGTAATATTTGTGTTGCGTGTGTGAGGGGATTTATTACGTAGCCATATTGGCACCTGGGGGATATTTACTCTAACAGTTTTAAGTGGTGCCTTCATTCCTTTTAATTATTCTGAACGTTGCAAGATGGAGGAGAAGAGATAACATGTCCCTAACGAGGTCTTTAACGTTGGATCCTTGAATAGCGTTGTGGAAAGGACAGTGTACTCTTTGTTACTTTGATGACGTGAACTGATGGCAGCGGATAAAACTCGCCTGTTCCTTAGTGGCCAAGTGAAATATTACCCTTTTGTCAAGTCGGCGTTACATTGCAACTCGCTTCAGTCTGTGTGCAGGAATTCAAGAAGCAGGATAGGATATGCAATACGGACGGGATATGAAATTAAAATAAGAAGAAACGGTGTAATGAAACAAATAGATGAACGACGTGAACAGACGGATTATTAAGGCTGTAGATTTCATGATAAGGCAATCAATGATTTAGGAGTATTTTGTCCATGTGGTAGCGATCGACTCGTATGTTAGTCGTTTAGAGGTTTTATGCCATCTACATTGTATCTTTTAGACAAGTACTGAATTGAAACAAACATAAACTTTAATCGTTCTTTTTGAAGTTGGAATATTTCGTATATGAATGCAGGTTTATTTGTTGTTAGTCCCTAAGCTAAGAAACTGGAACACATTTGATCTCGAAAGATTGTTTGTATAATAATTGAAATGAGGTTTCAAGATATGTATTAGGAACTTCACATAATTTTTTATAACATTTCTTTGGGTATTTTAACAAATTGTATCACCGTCAAGTAGGACTGTTTGTATATTTTACTCTTACGGAATTATTTCCAAATGAAGCACAACGTAAAGATTTACATACACGATAAAAATGACTACGGCAGGAATTCGTGGCCACCAAATAAAATGACGAGTAAAAAATGCATAATATGTGGGCTCATTTGTTTCCTAGGCGGAATTCAAACCACCTGGACTTTTCACAACTTGAAAACAATCTTCTCAGGTATTCTGATGATATATTGCAATAAATCATTACTGGATTGCTGAAATTTTACGATCGTCTTGGTAAGGGTATTTAGCGTTAAAACTATATGAAAGCTGGGCTTTTACTCAAAGCCACCTGATTCTGTTAGACACAGTTAAGTTTACCCTCATTATTGACGTCAAGACAAAACAGTTTCAGAGTCGGAACGTTTCATTCTGTTTCGAACACAGAAACAATGGAAGTCCTTCAGTAGGCCTGCCAATTAAGACACTTGATGAATGATCATGTTACTTCGACTGCCTCTTTGATTTGAAATTGGTGCATTTAGTAAACGTACATAAATGCGCATGACCAATATTCAGTTAGTGCGGAGATGTACGGTTTTCTTTACGTGCGGACAACAGTTTATTTGTGAAATATTTACAGCAAACAACACAGTTTCTTCTTTGTGAGATTTTTTTAAGATCTAACTAATTACTTGTATGTTGTACACTGTATTGTAATTACGCCAATGTATGTTTTTCCAAAAACCTGGTGTTAGGGTCCTAAAATGTTTGGAAAATGTGTAATTTGAGAAGTCAGTGCGGCCTGCAACTACTCCCCGTAAAATCAGTTTATTTATTCATGTATTATTTTTAAATACACATATAATTTAATCTATTTTTATATAAAAATTTATACCCAAATTTCTCGCGTAATGATACTCAAAATTTTTATTCTTAATACTATACGGACAGAAGGACTGGAAACCAAAAACATAATGATGGTGAAGGCAGGAATTAAGTCCACCTTTCCTTTGATTAATGTAGTTGATTTTAATCCGGCGAGCCTCCGGTTCAGTCAGGAAGTATGGTTGTGAACAACCTGTCCTGCATGCGGCTTGTCCTTCGTTTTCGCCTGACACCAACGTGTGACCAATCACAGAAAAGTTATAAAACACAAGGAAAGAGCGCGGTTTTTTCCTGCCTGTACCACCTTGCCGCTATCTTATAAGTGCGGTGTTGTGTTTGTACTATCCTTCCGCTAATTCAGCAGTCAGTATTGTCCTGTCTGCAGTGCCGTACCTGTAGTTCAACAGTGTGGTGTTGACCCTCTGTAGTACCGTGCGGTGTGAAACTTGTCTGTAGGATGGTAACGCTAGTTCATCAGTGTCGTTTTGTCATGTCTACAATACCGGACAATGCGGTATTGTCCTGTTGATATTACCGTACCGCTAGCCCAACAGTGTCGTCCTGTCATATCTGTACATCCAACCTATAGCTGAACAGTGCGGTGTTATCTTTTTATAGTACCATATCGCTGGTTCAAGAATGCGGTATTTTCCTGTCTGCTCTCGTTCCGCTAGCTGAAACACGTGGTGTTGCCCTGTCCTGTATATAGTATCTTACCGGTAGCTCAATACTGAAGTTTTGTCCTGTTTGTAGTACGGCAGCACTATTTCAATAATGAGGTGTTGTCCTGCAAGTAGTATCGTACATTTAGCTCTTAGTGCAGAGTTGTCCTGCACGTAATACCACAACGCCAGCTCAGTCATGATGTGTTGTCCCGTTTAGAGTAACTTATAGCTAGCTCAACAATGCGGTGCTTTTCTCTTAATAGTACCGTGCGGCAAACTCAACAGTTTTGTTTCGACCTGTCTTTAGTACCGCAACGATAGCTCCATAATAATGTGTTGTTCTGTTTAAAGTACCGTGTCGCTAGCTGAATAGTGCGGTGTTGCCCTGTCTTTACTCCTGCAACGTTACCTCAGTAGCGAAATGTTGTCCTGTTCATAGCACCTTATCGTTAATTCAACATTGTGCTGTTCTGTTCATAGCACGGTATCGCTAGCTCAACATTGTGTTGTCCTTCCTCTAGCTCATCAGTGCACTATTTTCCTCTCTGTATCATCATTTACTCTACCTCCACAGTGCGGTTTATTTTGTCTGCAGTACCCTACCGCTAGTTCTACCGTGCAGTATTTTCCTGTCTGTAATATCTTTCCGCCAGCTCAACAGCATGACGTTCCTCTTTAATACTGAACCGCTAGTTCAACAGTACCCTGTCGCCCTTCATGTAGTACCATACGACTAGTTCTACAGTGTTGTGTTGTCTTGTATCCAAGTGTCTAATTTTCATCGTGCAATGTACATGACCCTGCCTTTAGTTTAGATTAAAACGCTGTAAATATTGCCAGGCTCACCGACATTGAAAACTTCTATAGGCAGTTTTAAGTTACGATTACAAGCCTAGATTATCTTACAGTAGCAAGAGCTTGTCATATTACCGTCACTGGTTTCGATAACACGATCGAAACTGTGTAGTGATATCAGATGCATATTTCTGTGAAAGCTTACAAATACTTATTTAATTAACTCGAGGCCTATGTACAGATAAACGTATCTATACAGTTAGATTAAATATAGTCCTTTGTATTTAGTTTCTCTTCACTAAAACAATGGAAACGCTGCACTGCTTGACACATCTTATCTCTAAGCTAAATATACAATTACAGGCTGTCGTAGAGTGAACGTATCAATTCTCGCAACAGCACTATATCCTGGTTCACTTCAATTGGGTGACTTAAGTATCTGTCAGTCTGATAGGCAGATAGAAGCAGTGCAGTGTATTTGCTGTGACATAACCAGAATTATAGGCATCTGTTCTGACGTGTACCGAGTATATGGCTCCATCGACTCGTTTGTTTTAAGTAGATATACTGGTATGTGTGAACATAATTTCTCCGAAGATTCCAGTCTTGTGGAATGTTATGTCCTGTCGAATGTTAAATAGTTACTGGAGTTTGTAGGGGCGTAATATGCCCGTCTTAAAGTGTCTAGCAGTTCAAGGTATGGAGTACTGGACCATGAAGACAGATAGTGCTCCTTCTGGACGTCAGTAACTGTTTGCTGTTCGACATGGCATGATGAACCAAATCACTTGAGCTTTCACCGCCTCCCCGAAACCTCAAATATGGCAACACATCTTTAATTTGTACTAAATCGTTCATGGAAGATAGAATGTACTTTTATTGTTACACATTTGTATACTTTCATTAAAAAAACCATTTGTTTTGAAGTTAACCGCTTTGTAAATAATAAGCATCTAAGATGGGAAAAACTGTGTAGGATGACAAACGAGAATAGGGAAATATGGAGCTGAATGTTTACTCCGCAAGGTACTTACCACACTCACGTGACAGCAGAACTTGGATTAAGAGGAAGAGAAATGTTATTAAAACGTGAACAGATGGAAAGGAACTTAAACTTTACATTTACGCATGCAATACATTGTAGAGAAAATTAAAAACCATAGGCTTATGGAAGGACTAAATTGTGAAGGTCTCCTTTCTGCTGGGATAATTCAACGCATCTTAAGGAACACATTGCCTGAAGGAACTGAGAAAACCTTAACAAACTTCGATCAGGATATGCATTGTCCCGGCCAAACCTCAGATCGCGCTCCTAACGACAGCAACTAAAGCCCTCTACCGCTACACAAACGTACCCGATTACGCTCCATTCGTTTTCGGGGACATAATCAACATAGTTTCAGGCATCCCAGAAAATATTTTACCATGAATTTGATGTTTGTGTGACCGTGTATCTTCGATACAATAATATAAACAACCAACTAGATGCAACAATAACAATTTATTAGTAGCTTCAATCAGCTCAAAATGTTTCGGGCAATAATTTCGCCCATCTTCAGGGCACTAGACTCTGTTTACAGCTTGTGGTATAATGCACCGAAGATGTTGCCTGCTGGCAGCATCATCGGTGCATTATACCACAAGCTGTAAACACATTCTAGTGCTACTGAGGATGGGCGAAATTATCGCCCGAATCATGTTGAGCTGATTGAAACTATTAATAAATGTTTTGTTGTTGCATTTATTTGGCTGTTCACATCATTATATATAATGAAATTTAAAGCACGATATGCCTTTTTAAAATCATATGGTCACGGATTCGAACCTGTTTAAGGCACAGTAATGTTCATCGTAGATAATCTTTTTCATCAGAACAAAGTGTTGAAGGTTTTTTCATTGGCTTGCAAAATACCATAGCATGAGGTCGTAAAACCTACTTCATACGAAACTCCTGTATTCCCTGTTGATTTCATTGCTGCTGCTTTTTCTGTGAGTTAATGGCCGACTACTGTGACCACACAAGTCTAAGCTGTGCACTGTTACCACATTTCGAACACTGGAAACGTGCATTCTAATCCCACTCGGGTGCATGCATGGATATTTGTAGAAAATCTTCGACTCAGCACTTTTATACTTACGCGGTTTATAAGAGATTTAAGTAGCTGAATTGTTGATATTTTTAAAAAGGCACCGAATTTTTTTTCCTTGCCGGAACGAAAGCGAAATGAGACGAAGGTGGTGGAAGAATCCTTCTGTGCGATGCAGGTGACACGGTAGTTATGCTGCGACCAGTCAGATTCCGTTGTTTTGAAATATAGATTTTAGCTGGTTTATACATATGCAGTTGACCGTATGCATACTTAGTTGCTACGTGAGCAAAATTCGACTTGCGCCTGTCTTTCCAAAACGTAACTCTTGTGTACGTCAGTGAGTGGACTGTAACTGTGTATCTTCTGGCTTTATGGCCTTTTGTGTGCCCAGATGGCTCGTAACGGGGTCGATCCCTCATCTAAGAAGTCCTACAAAGTTTCTGTAAACAAGAGTGAGAGACCAGGATAACGGTGGCCTCTCGGGCACACCGACCGCTAGTAATGGTAATCTAGTGACATCTTGGAAATATTCTCTTATGTATAAATACTCTGTCTGCATGTATTAAATTAATAACGTCACAGATTACAAATTATTGTTACGTTCTTTATAGTGTTTTTGCAAAATGAAGGCATAATTGTAAGACATGTCCCCCGTCTCTTTGCAATGTCAATCTTTTGATTGTGCAGATCGAGTGCATATGTTCATCGATGTTGGGCAACAGCAGTGTGCTGGACAATTTAAAACCCCTTGATGTGCTCTGTTTCATGTTATCTATTTCCTAATAGAAATAACGCAAATTAAACAACATTTATGAATTGCATACAAACGTATATATAGAAAGTTGAGATGTCCTTGCGGAGGCCATGTTGTCATTGGGGAAATTAGGATACAACTGCAATAATTATGAACCTTGGCTATAAATAGAAGTGACTGGTATCCCATAGCTCCAAAACAATCAGACGATAACGGGACTTACATTTGTAAAATGGTGAACACAAATATACCGTTTCAAGAATTTTATATATTTTAACTTTTTATTACACAATTTGTATAACATATTTTACAAGACAAATGATCCAATTTTATGTATCCCACTGTTGTAAACACAATTTACATGTCACAACCTTTGAGACAAATTATTTAATTTTATGTATTCCATGGATGTAAACACGATGGGATCCCAAAGTGTGCATAGCATCTTGTGATTCAAATGACAAAAAATAGGCCTGAAGATGACTAATCTATAGTCGAAACATGTAACCTATGTACGTACCTTGAGTAATAAAGTAGTTGTGCTGACGTACACAGTTTAGTATTATAGTGACTGGTGAGCTTCACTCACCGGAAACTTTAACCCTGACCAAGAAGACCCTCGAATCCCATCGAGTAGGAAGCTGAGTGGGCTCCAAATCCAGTCCTGCTCTTTATAAGGAGATTCAAATGTCTTTCTTCCCTTTGCGGCAAATCGAATTGCGAATCCTCGTTCTTCCAGTCCATAACATATTCACCGTACGTGTTATTGTGTCCTGGTGCCTGTTGTGTAAAATGTGCTTATAAAGGTAAAGTTAAAGCAATCCCATCACGGGCCTGGACAGGCCCGGAGGGTTCCAGGAGGTTGAGGCTCCCAGATTTCAAGACATTCGGCACGTGAAGGTAGTAAGTTGTCAGCCCTACGCACCGGCCGCCTTTACCCCCCAGGAAATATTCCTGGTACTCATTTCTGTTATGGGCTGAGTCAACACCAGGGTCATATTGCGACCGGAAGGATTATGTCAATGAAAAATTCCAATGACATCATCGGGAATCGAACTCGCGACCTTCCGACTTGTAGCGCAGTGCCTCAACCAGCTGCACCACCGCGTGCCCCAAAATGTGCATGTAATGAAGATAATTAAACTTAAATTCAAATTCTTCTGTAGTACCTAATGAACAACTTCTGTTGTACCTAATGAACAACTTCTGTTTCCTCGTCATCGAAGTGCTTCGCCATGTTTAATTGACCCTTGTCTTTTGAACATATAGCGATCATTCGACAGAATTAGATAACAGTAGTTAAGACCATAATATTACTGTACCAGTCCTCTGTATGTATGCCATTACTATGACTCCAGACGAGCTCGGACAGAATACCAGTTTTCTGTCTACATGAATTCAAGTACTTCACTGTCTGTAACTCCAAATCACTTATGCTTCCGACATCACTTAATCACTGACTTGCTGAACTCCAATTAAATTACCCAATCATGCGAACGTCAGTCATTTATTCATTCACGCTCCCACCTCATCCGAACTAACCCACAAGTCCACACACAAATCCTTTGATTTGTTTATCAATTAATTAAATCTACAGTTACGTAAAGCTCTGAATTCCGCAAAAGATCAGAGGATGCTATCCACTAATAAATGTATAGGTACATATCGCACAAATGTGTTAGTAAAGACAAAAGTTGTAAATATTCGTCTGTAGTATGTGCATGAATCATTCTCAGATTTGTTATATATATATATATATATA
>Ga0123354_10000672_pt1 | contig 36223 bp, 18 predicted proteins | sample TergutLab28metaG_2_FD_97872 | JGI IMG/M metagenome (GOLD analysis project Ga0123354, IMG submission 97872) | Labiotermes labralis P4 segment gut microbial communities from Petit-Saut dam, French Guiana - Lab288 P4 | ecosystem: Host-associated > Arthropoda: Insects > Digestive system > Gut ... | reverse complement strand
TATTATTCATTTTAGAAGACTGTCTGTTGTACAGGGACAATGTGCTAAGAATAAGTTGTGCATCAAGTTGGATTTTCTGTACACGATTATATCGAGATGGACGGTCAACAAAACATAAAATTCAGGTAAATTTACGTTTGGCTGGGTTAACTATAAATTCATTAAAACCCGAGCGAAATGGATCCCGGCGCTTTGGATCGACGTTCAAGTGCACACTGGGAGATACGGACCTCAAGGCAGTAGGACATGGCGAGTAGGGTGTTACTGTTAGGTTTATGGCCTCATTTGTCGCGAGGAGGAATTCGGCTACCCTGGATGAGGTCTAGTGCCAGTTTTTATCACTCTAATCCCTACAGAAAACATGATTTCCACTTTCGGCCACAGCACACAAGAAGGACAAATGTTTTACGAGGGGGCAAGCGGTACGGAAGCCAGCCCAAGCTGGGTTCGCGAGGTACTTATTGAGAGGCCTCCGTAAGAAGCAGTCGAGGGACACGAGAGTAGGAATGCTAACGAACTAGTGGCGACAAATTTTCAGTGTCGTACACAACGGGCTTTGGTTGGACAGATAAAGATCTCATGGCGAATAAATAAGTGCTAATAAATATTGTTACTGTGATACAGTTACTTTGGTAATCAGTGTTGATAGACCTACATTTGTATTCCCTGTGACCACCACCACACATGATATTCCCTGAGTGGAGCTCAGGCTCACCGCCTGAGAAATGTGGCCGACAACAACGCTGCGTAATGTACCAGAAGAGCGCAGATTTCAATATTGCACCTATTCGAATACACTTTCACAGGTATGTTATTTTCCTATACTTAAAATTTTGGAGCTCAGTTGGTACACTGACAGGGCTACAAGCTGGACGTTTGAGGAACCTTGGTTCGATTGCAGGTGCAGGTATAAAATTAATCCTTTCTCCAAACTGTCCAAGCCGGGCCTGTGGCCCACTCAGTTTCTTATTTATTGAGCACTGGCAAACTTTACCGGAGATGAAGGGACCGGGGGAGTCACCATTAACCTCCACCTTGCGCGGATGTTATGAACGAATGGAGCTATACCTCCATCCCCCGTGTCGTGCACACTGTCTAATGTACTGAACCTTGATGTTTAAAATCCATAACCGGCCTCTATTCAATGTTTGTGGGTGCATTTGTTTGAAGATTATGCTGTCAAAGTATTTGTTTTATTATTGTGATGAACAATGTCTATTATTTGAAGAAGATTTGATAAGCATGACGTTTCGGAAGTTGGTTCTCTTCTTGTCATCACGTGATTTTTGTCACTGTGCTGACTGTCTTATTGGCCTTCCTGTTGATGTTACCGCAGTGTGTATCGAATCTGGAATGTTTTCAAAGTTGCATGCGACAAACAGGACCCTCGGAACCAACAGTAGTCCCGAAGTATTACTCGTCAGCATGAAAATCTGCTTGTATAAATTCCGTCGCCTAAAGAACGGATTTGTCTCTAAGTATGAATACAGGAGTAGGAGGTATATGTGTAGGTAGGACTCACCACACTCGGTTGCATCTTGCTCCTGTTGAGCATAGGAACTACGCTGACCTCGAAATATTCTGACGCCACATGTCTTCTGATGCGCGTTGACGCTCTGACGAACGTCGCGGTAGCCGCAGTCGCAGCTGACCAGGAGGGGCAGTTCCGACATGGCCTCGACTCACTCCCAGCTCACGCGTTCATGTTTGAAGAACCTAGAATTGAGATTAACACACTACCAGCGCAACGTAACCATACAAAGTACCCAAGGAAGAACCTGATTGAAACGTAAACATGCCTAGCCCTGGGAATGAAAAGCAAGATGGAAATGTACGAACAATTTAACTGTTCTGGATATTTCGTTGTGTCTTGTTAATTAACTTGAAGGAATTTAAAGTTCTAATAATATATTTCTGTACCACATCGTCCAATGAGATTTAAATTAAGTGTGTGTATATATGAATTTATGTGGTCTGGGATATCGTAATCGGTATAGCGACTCGCTACGGGCTGGACGGTCCAGAGATCAAATCCTGGTAGTGGTGAGGTTTTTCCCACCCGTCCAGACCGGGCCTGGGGCCAGCCCAGCTTCTTATATGACAGACACAGGACCCACAGCCAGAACTAAAAAGTTATATACATTCGTTTAATAGGATACTGGAAGAAAAGAGGAGAATAGGGGAGAGGAACGGGTAAAAAGGAAGTAGAGGTGCATGAGTAACCTACCACAACTACGTATCTTTTGGAATGTGGTGGGCAGTAAGCTACAGAACAATAGAACCATAAACACGCCATCTCTTTAACAGATACTATCGACATAATATTGCATAATTAATTAAATGCCCTTCTAACTGGTCTGGCTCTAGCATATATATTTTATTTTTGGTGCAGCAGCCCCCCAGTGGGCCAGGGCCTCTTCATTCACGAGATTTCTAGATCACACACAACCAGAGCCGGTAGGACTCCTCTGGACGAGTGATCAGCTCGTCGCCGAGACCTCTATCTGACAACACACAACACTCACAACAGACAGTTATCCTTGCCCCCGGTGGGATTCGAACCCACAATTTCAGCAGGCGAGCGGTCACTGGGACCGGCGGCACTGTCATATTATTAGAGACTAAAAACTGATGACATACACGTGTTGCTAGAATTGTCTTTATCCGTACAAGGTGCGGGTTTTAAGTGGATGTTTGTCTTAAAAATTTCAAACCATTTACAGTGAACTAGTTGTTTGAACAACAGAGATCAGATCGCCCTTGACCCACTTGCAAGTAAACATAGAGTGTATCTACTTACGTCAGTCACTCTGCAAAAAATAAACATTGTGACAAACTGGAAGGGAAGTCTGGAGAGATTGCATGATTTAGGACGATAATATGCTCAAGAAAGCTGCGTCTTTCAAATAACAGGACGGGTGGCGGCATGTTAAGTGATTAACCAGTGGGCAGTTGTGATTCAGAGAGAATATTCCGATCTTGCAGCTTGCTAAAACAGAAGCTCAACTCCATGAAGTAGAAGGTAGGTTTCTCTGCTCTTGTAAAGTTTAGTAATTTCCTTTACGTTAAAATCTTTCACACTCAGTCATTTTACTGTGAACTTCTCCAACCTTTTCCTTTCCTTACATTTTAATATCCTGTTACACCCAATTTATATTGTTCTGTAATCCACTGTGCCAAATATAGGCTAATACACATTTGTCTTTCTTTAATTTCTTTGCCCAACGCTCTATCTTAAATTATTTTTCTGCCATTCGTAACAATGGCTTACTCTATCCCGATCATCCTTGTGACACACACACGCGCACGCACATAAACACACACACACACACACATACACAATCAGTAACTCCACTGTCATGCACAACACCCGTTTTTACGTGAGATATCCCCGTTGTGTATTATTCAATGATTAATAACAGTATATTTTAATCTAACACAACTTTATATTATATAAACGATTTAACAGAACATAGCTACATGTTTCGTCTTACTTGAAGCCATCTTCAGGATTTGACTTAAAAGAATTATATATACAATTATTTATATAATAAAGTTGTATCAGACTAAAGTATACTTCTATTAATCACAAAAATTCCTTTGTCTACTATCTCTTCCTAATTCCAGTTCAGTTTGTTTGCTGAACACGTGGACGTTCTTAATAGTGCCTTTCAAAACCTGCCATGGATTTTGTCATATTTTTTACAACCTATAAGTCGTATTATTTCTAAACCTTCGGTATTCATGAGTGACGCCTTGTTTTAAGGCGCCTGTGGCTTTCATCAATCGAACACTCGGGGTTGGGAGCTCATTTATCCCAGTACGCATGTATGTGCTTATGTGACTGAAAAGTGTAAATCAGTTAGCTCGTATAAATAAGCCCTATGCGCGGTTCAAATCTCTCATCGGCTACAAGTTATCCTGACTTAAGTCCTCTTATGTTTTTCCTCGTTTTTCCTAGGCAGATAACTTGATAATTTCCTGGGCTAGCTTAATATCGTCTCCTTCTAAATCCTTTCACACCCAATCTTCAATGTCTTCGTTCTACAGGATAGTGAATACATTTATACATTTGAAAGAACATCGTCAAATAACTGAAGAATAAGTCAAATTCTTCGAGAGTCTTATTAAACGACTTACCCCATGTCTTAATGTATTCATTTATTCTTAAAGCTACAAGAATTCTCCCTTTAGCCAACATACTATTTTTGGGGGTAGGAGGAACGCTGTACATTTTTGCTTAGGCGTAACGACCTGAAATTAAGATAATAAAAGTGCATAATATTTTGATTATTAATACATTTATGAAGCCACGATTAGGGGTGTCAATTAATATAGATAAACTGACTACTTATTGTATAATAAAAATTAATCTATATTCATATGCAATCGCGTTATCTACAAATTGCGCTGTTTACTTTACAATGTTTGTTCAAACGAACTTGGTACATGGCACTCTATCAGCCGTAAACAATTTTAAATATCCTTTCGGTAGGTTATTTGGAAGAAAGAAATTTATGAATATTCATGGATTGCGTGTAATACATATCGAAACATGATCGAGTCAGCATTTTATTCTTAAAATAATTTGATTAATTAGAAATGCAACTTTCCATTTTACTTTTAAATTTGGTTACGACAATGTGTAATTAAGGTAAAGGTATGAAATATGTTTGCGGTTAAATTAAATTACTTGTTTGAGCAATTCAAGATAGGCCAAAATCGATAAAATGGTTCTATATTAATAGGAACGATCCCGATATCGATATATTAACTCCATATCGATAGGTGTCCCTAGCCAGAATACTGTATGGAGACTTTTGCTTACCGCTGTTAACATTCCGCGAGACAGATGAACATATCAGAAGCAAAAATGTCTGTGTTTGTAAAATACAAGTCCATTTCTAGTTAGTTAATCGGTTAAGAATTCTTCTGCTCTATTCGTCACCTGATTCAAGGATTGCTACTTCTATGACTTCAGAGATCTGCTGAATTAGACTAACCGTGAGTGCCTCATGACAGAGGGAACTTTTGTCTCATGCAGTGGGTGACTTCAGGGAGTAGATATTAAAGAGTGAATTACACTGAGATGAGTCAATGTTGTGACGTTTAAATACAGTATAAGTACACACCTACACACATTTCAACATAATTTATTTAAATGTACTTTTCATGCGGTATGGAAGACTGCTGTAGCCATAAACGTGCATCAGTGTTGTTCTTAGAAACTGTAATCCCTGCGAGGAGGCAATGAGAATAATACGATATACTCTGAAGAAGCACAGGTGTTTTCCACACACATTCTTTAGCGTCGTGTACAGCTCATTGTCCTTGATATTAAATTACACCAGATATCACTGGAAAGGTAATTACATCATCGATATCACACTGAAAAACATTCTCTTTGCCTTTCTTAGTAACTAACTGACTTCGTCAAGTATTTCTTCTCGGAAGGAAACAGTTCCTCTGCCAGTCTGTATGGAAAGCGCTGGCCCATTGCATCGTTTAGAAGAGCAGTCCTCAAGTACATATCTGTTAAACCAAATTAATCCAGTCCATCCCCTCCGATCCTCTGTCATTAGCATACATTTTAATATTATACTTTAATCTGGGCCTAGGTCCAAAGAATCAGTCCAATTCTGAAGCCCTGTATAACATTTCATGATAATTCGGTTTCTAACAGTGGGATTGTTAGCTCCTCGCCCAACCCGCAACCTGAAGAACCGCGTTTTGTCGCTGTTCACGACTACTCGTTCATTATAAAAAAGTATTTGTTTAGCGCTGGAGTTATGTTTCTGAAAATCTAAAATTAGAGCCAAACACCGTTTTTCCCCCATCAGAATTATTCAAAATAACCGAGACACTGGTCTTTGAAGTTCCTGTCAGCTGCCAGCGAAAAGCCTTAATCCGAGACTGGGCAAGGTTCTTTCAGGATCTGCTCGGCAAAATTTATCAAAATTGAAGCGCAACAACTTTGTTCGTGGTGTATTCGCAGCTATCCTCCTTTTCTGGCGGCCGTCTCCAGCAACCGAAGGCTGAGGACGCGCCATGTCGTGGTGTTAATGGACCATTTAACATTCCATTGCATTCTATTAAATATTCACCACTCAGATAAGTGGGTTTCTATCGATGTACTGCGACACCGCTGCATTTACGTAAGATTTTTTAAATTGGTAATTGTATCGAGATTTCTTAAACCTTCTGCTCTAGGACAATTTCTTTTACACAATAAAGGACGCCATTTAAGATCAGCCTAATTCCATTGCTTTAGTTATTAATGTTAATTCTGTAATATTGAAGAGTTTTTTAGTTAATAATGCTCACCAAATATTATTCGAGTGATCAGATAAAGAGGAAAGGGATGGAAAACTCATGTGACACGTATAGGCGAGAAGAGAAATGCATGCATGTTGTTGGTAGGAAAACCTGTAGATAAGAGGGTACTCAGAAAACCTGGGCAGATATGGGAAGATAATTTTAAAACTGTCTTAAAAGAAATAGGATGAGGGTACTTTGACTTGATAAATCAGAATTAGGGTGAATAAATAGGTGGGATCTTGTGAACACGATAAAAACTTTAGGATTTCATAATATGCGGGGAAATTCTTGATTAGCGAGGAAATATTAGCTTCTGAAGAAGTGTTTTCCACCATGTAGTTCGTTATTCCAAATTCATGGTACTGTAAATGAAAACAGTATCTCTTGTATGCCCTAAACACCCAACCTTTGTGAAGCACTGAAGATAACTAATGTAAATATTAATGAGATACGTTTGCACTTACGTCACGAGAGTTTGTTGTTTATGTTACGTGCCTCCATGAAACTGATAACAGAAAGTGGCGAATTAGCCTGTCTTTCTGTTATGCTATCTCCATCCTGGCTTTTTCTAATTACAAATATGCATTACGAACTTTTTATGAATGTACATATTATGGCAAGTGGCCATGGTATGCGGTAATTTATGTTTATACGTAGAACCCAACTATTCTGCAGGCAGTTTTCAAACCCTTGAATGAGGTATGGCATGAGAGATTGCTATCCCAAATCGCATTCATTCGTTAGATAATAGAAAAAAGAGAGGCAGTGTAGGTATAACGTGATAACCTGAGTGTTTGTGTGTGTGTGTGTGTGTGTGTGTAGCCTTAGATGTTCAGCGTGCAATGCGCATGCGCCTTATTATATTGTTATCTGTGGCCTGTCCGGCTCTACAATATTTTTCCACATTATCTCATAAACGACACGATATTCGAAAAAAAAGTTATTTAACATAAAATGCGTGTTTCGGTTTCCTCTACAACTTTTGTCTGAAACATTGCTCCTTCTAAGAAGAACTGAGTGAGATATGATCAAATATGTGTATAGGTCTTCATGTAAAGTACCCGTTATTCTTGTCAGATTTTAATGAAACTTGAGTTTTGTCGATAGTTTTTCTAAAACCATCCAAATATCAAATTTCATGATAATCTGCTTAGTGGGATTTGAGCTGTTGCATGCGGACGGACAGACATGACGATGATGATAGTTTCTTTCATCCATTTGTGCTTTATTAGATCTATAGTAATACATATTTTACTTTCAAAGACAGTATTTCAATTGTTGAAGAATATATTTGCCTTGCATTTCAATGCAGTGAGTTTTAACTTCTTGTACTTTTTAATGACGCGAATTTGACTCTCTGAAGTAATTAATGGCATTCATACTGTTGCGTTTTGATAAATTCATTGTGAATATATATTTTACCATCAAAAACAACAATTTGTTATACTCAGTAATGCTGAATAGTTGAATATACTATATCTTTGTCTGTGACAACGGATTATATATTAAAATTTATTTAAAGTGTTAAGTACTGTTGTATCATTGTTTAGTCTGAGGGCAGATCACCTACGATTTAAGGTGCAAAAGTAGTTACCATGCCATTGTTGTATTGACGGTCTTGTGTCTGTAACCCTCTTCGCTTGACTTATCAGATGTTGTCTGCGAAATTTAAAACTTACAGAAAGTTTCACTAAAATCAACTGTTCCACTTCTACTGAAACATATCCCACGCTTTCACCTTGACCTTTCATGCGTTAGACGTCCATTAGACATCCGTTTTTCCGTAGAATACAATGATACAAACGTAACCTCTTTAGTTAAATTAGTTAATTAACACAGCTACTAAATGGAAAATTTATGATATTTTTCATCTCTAAGGGCACACTAAAATTTATTAAAACTGCCGTAAACACCCCGCAAACAGTTCTGAAAGGCCTCATGTTATATGAGCACATACAAATATATTACGTATGAAAGGAACACTTCTTTGTTTGTTAACAGATACTAATTAATTTACTCAATGAAATAGGAAATTAGGTATATCCACTGTCTGTCCGCGAACAATTTACGTCACCCCAGAAAGTGTGGTTTCTACATAACATTTTGCCAGTTAAACTTCCCATGTAATAAACGAGACACAAACGATTTACAGTACACGTTTCTAGCCACGGGGTACAATCACTTTCCTTAAATTACCAGTGGTGCTCCTACAGCACTTGTTATTTCTTATCATATCACAACGTCATAAGCTTATCAATGACTTCATAGGCTGTGGTATTCCGTAGTTAGCTGTAGCCTATATTATAGGCAAAAACGTTTGTTTTATATTTCAGTGGTAAGTGAGGTTCAATTTTCATGAATGTATACTCCTATGACGTACATGTTTGACGTAGTTTTAATGTAGTACGGGTTAAATTAAAGGTAAAGCAGTCCCGTTACAGGCCTGGAGCGGCCCAGAGGGTTCCAGGAAGATAAGGTTCCCAGATTTCGTGACAACTGCACAGGATGGTGGTAGGTTGTCAGCCTTACGCACCAGCCGCCTTTACCCCTAGAAAATACTCCTGGTACTCATTTCTGTTAGAGGCTGAGTCGACCCTAGGGTCATAGTGCGATCGGAAGGATTTTTTGTCAATGAAAAATCCACTGACACCAGCTGGGATCGAACCAGCGACCTACGGATTAAATTACAAATACTAATTACTGATTGTAATGAGGAGCTTAATTATTTATACGGTTCGCTAAATATTGTTAGTGTGATAAAAAAAGTACTGAAGGTAACGCGCATATAAAATTTGGATGAAACACCAGCAAAGAAACCCCACTTGGGAAGTCTAAGCGTTTGAGGGGATAACATTAATATTGGACTTAAATGAATGGAGTGAGTAGATATGGACCCGATTCGGCTGGTGCGGGTTAGAATCTAATGGTGGGCTGTTATTTACAAAATATTCAGCCATAAAATTTCATAATATATGGCTAATTTCTCATGTTACGTGAACAAATCTTCGATTTGCCAGACCGACTTTTCTCCTACGAGTTAGTTAATAGTTAAAAATTGTTACTTACCCTTAACATTCAGAATTGGACACATATCAAAGGAACTTCTTGTTGCAGTTTATTCTAAACATCACAAGACAGACAGACCTTATAAACACGACTCAGTATTCATACACCAGCGGCAACACACCAACTTCCCACCAGCTGTCACTTGACAATACTACTTACTTTAAAGAACGTAATGCCTGATGCTGCAGTTCGCGGTTCTTCGCGCCTCGGGCTCATTCATTGGTCAAATCCTGCCTTCGTGTAACGTCACGGTGCCATCGGCTGTTTACTGCACACTAAACACAATATGCCCTTGATCATTCAGTTGTGTAAAAATGATCAAGAGGAAATGGAAAGAACACTTCTTACTATGATCGCAGCTGTCAATCGATATCGACACATGATAGCATTAAGCAACCTAAGGAATATGGGCGAGGCTTGGCCTGTGATGACAAAATCAGTCCTTTCTCAATGTTGATAAGATATTTTAACTCGAGCCACTGTGAAAGTGTAAAGTATCATGCATAGTCTAAAGGCATATACAGGATATAATAGGAGATAATCTTTCCGGCCGCACTATGGCCCTGGGGTTGACTCACCCTCTAATGGAAATGTGTACCAGGAATATTTCCTGGGGGGTAAAGTTGGCTGGTGTCTAGGGCTGACAACCTTACCACCTTCATGTGCCAATTGTCTTGAAATCTGGGAGCATCAAACTCCTGGAACCCTCAGGGCCTGTCAGACCTGCAATGGGATTGCTTTACCTTTTACCTTATTCACATGTGCCAGCCTTGTTACCGTACCATGAGTCAGTTGAATCCAATCCATTCCCTTAAGCCCTACTTTTAAGATGCAGTTTAATAATATCTTCCACTCTACACCTAATTGCGCTACATTGTCTCTTCCTTTCAGGATTTCCCACCTTATTTTTTGTGCATGTCTTATTCCTCCCCCGGTATAGGCCCCACCCATCGAATCTCAAATGATGTGATCGTCCTCGCATTATTTGGTTAAATAATGAAATTATGAAACTTTTCCTTATGAACATTGTTTTCTTGCTCGTCGTTGGTTCAGTTCGTATCAGCACCCTGCTTTCAACAATCCTCGTTCTACATCGTCACTTGTGGCAGGCTGATCAACCTCCTGGAACCCTCAGGGCCTGTCCAGGCTTATAACGGGATTGCTTGAATATTATATATTACACATACATAAAAATTGGTATGAAAAAATCGAGTGGGCCACTCTCCAGATTTGTTTTGCTGCATTAGTAGGTCACACAATCAAAGCAGGTTTCAAATGCTCTTTGAGGGATTTTTTAAAAACATAACGAAATAAGCTTTGCGTGAAACTGTAAACATAAAAACGTTCTTTGGTCTTATCTTTTTCATCATTATCATGAAGGGAGGAAGAATTCCACAGCCGCGTTATAGTTGTCCTGTGCAGTTTGCTTTGATTTCGAGCAAGGAGTACCCATCGCATTGTTGCCTCCCAGTACCGTTGTCTGATGGCATAGTACAAAATTCGGAAACAGTCGCCAGCGGAAACCTTGGGTATTGTAGAAATACACGTATACAAAGTTCCAGAATCTTACCGCGTCGGTGTTACTTAATTTAGGTTCTTCTCATGACACTGCTTGGGTGGAATTAACAGCTTCCTCGTTTAACTCGGGACCGGCACAAGAGGACAATGATCCCTGTGACAAATTGCCTTGAACGGATGTTGTGAAGCATGTAGAACTTTAAGTTGCGTCCTTAGCAACGCATAGCCACCACCGAGTAGAAGGGTGTCTGCACAATAATTATGAATAATTCAACTGCTTTGTTACATGTTCATTACAACGGGGAACATTTTTATATTGCTTAGTGTGTGCGAAAAGATGTGCCCAAACTCGATGTTATTCGTTTGCACTGCCTGAGTCACCGTCCCTCACGATTACCAAAGACTGTGCACTTGGTAGTTTGGCTCATGTTTGTAGCTACCCTCCAGACTTGGAGGTCGAGTGGTTCTGCGGCCTAAAGACACGCTATGCCTGAGTGAGACATCCACGTAAGAATGCCAACGAGAAGCACGAGATACGCACAGGAAATCTGGTTGAAAAACCTCCAAGGAAGAGCCCACATAGAAAACCGAGACCGCGCTGAACAGTATGCAAGATATTAAACCACTCATTGAAGAAATAAGATGTAGGAAGGACTGTGTGGTTTGAGCGAAGGACGTCTCCTTGTGTTTTATAAAACTCTAAGTAATAAGATTACCGTCAAACACAACTGGATATAAAATTTATTTCAGACAACCCATTTTGATTTTTAGAAAGATGTTCATGTAAAAACCATCAATAACAACACATTTTACAGCGTTTATAAGCAATATGGCACGGCTGCAAATGGCCATCATAAATTATCAATAATAACAATTCTTAAAAGAAAATATATATGAATGTAATTTTCTCTTAAGTGCTTTTATTATCGATACCTGACGATGATCCTTTGCGGCCGAAACGTGTTGTATAGTTGATATTAGGAAACTATGAACTGTGTCGTATTGATTTAATTATGTATTACCTTGCTTTCCTTCAGTCCGCACATTAGCTCATAGGATAAGATTGTATCCTGATCGCTGATCTAAATAAATTTAAAAAAAAACAAAATTAAAAAAAGAATGTATTACCTTCTTTACAACTATATATACTATGTAAAATGTTTTGTTAACAGTAAGCTACATGTTTACAAAGGGCCTGTCAAAAAGGCCTACCTGCATCGGGACCGAGAGGGCTCGAACCCACTTACTATTCTATTTTAAGCTATATGTTGCGGCCCAAAAAGGCAGTCATCACTCTTTATATAAAAATATACAAGTAAGTAAATTATGTTGTTATAGCATATGTGTCTGTAGTATGTCTATCTGTCAGTGTGGTGTTGTATCGAACTCCCCCTGTTTAGGATTCAGGGGCGCCTGCTTGTCAGACTTTGATATAAAATTTGGATTTATTGAGTTTGTGGGAATTAATCAATTAGTAAAGCATCTGTTGTAACTACTGAAGTACGAGTTACCATGACACTTACTGAACAGTGGGGTTTCTTACAACATACTTCACAATGGGAACAAGGCGGCTTCCCCCTCCCGGTCCCTCTTCAAATCCATGACAACTTCGTGCCATGGGCTTCGGCAGTACGCTGTTTAAGCCTTGTGCTAGACTCACAACTTCTCTACACCCAGCACCTACACGCCGTCGCCAACAAAGCCACAGCCGTTCTGTGTAACATCTTTCCCCTCCTTGCCCGAGATTCAACGCTCACACAGTCCATTAAGTTAACCCTGTACAAATAACTCATTCAATCCATTCTAACTTAAGCCGCTCCTGTCGGCAGTTCCACATGTCCCTCCAACTACCTCAAACTCCCACTTATCCAATCAAAGTGTCTCCGAGTCATCGGTAATTATCCTAGACGTACTCCCCCTTTCCATTTGCACGACACTGTAAACACTGAACCCATCGCAGTTATTATCCACCGACTTACAGCCAATTTTTCGCTCACTGCCCTTCCCACCCCAACCGCCTCGTCCAACATAACGGGAATAATACTCCAGCCGACCTGACTAATACATACGAGAAATACAAACATAAACGACCGAAGCACATTTTGTTGTAATTAGCTCACCGATAGTCGCAGTGTTTGTTGTAGACTTATTTACATTAACTTTTATGGCACTTTTGCCATTATATAAATATTTACTCAAATTGGTTAGGGGAACAATTTTGCTACTTGTTCTCGAACTCACTGCACATACTTTCTTCGCAATAAATCTTAAAAAAAAGTTAGGCGACTTTCCAGACATGATTTACTAATGAAGAAAGTGATTCACCAGTATGTTTGCGACAATCACTACAGTGAAAATCTATTTTACACAGAAAAACGCTAATAAATTACTATTTATTAAGATCCAATAAATCAGTCTTATTAGGAAGTAGACAGCTTGTTATGTGCTATCTTCAGTATGTTGCCGCTTAGATCGGGCCAACATTAGTGGAAAAAGTAAGAAGGATACATACAGTTAAATTGGAAAGAGTAGTACTTGCTTGTCCCTGTATACGAAAAAGAACGCAGTCAATTAGAGTTTCTTTCAAATTTAATTTCAGTGTAGCTGTTCGTATAAAATATTAGAGATTAGAAGTAGAAATTAAGAAGAACAATCATTTTAAAGTCATATTTGTTTAAAATAATCAGTTGTAACATATTTATTTATATTTATTGAAGCTTCCACAGGAATCCTACCGAGGGTGGTGTGTCTGAGTGTGATCGTGAAGCCTAGATAACAGGGAGGCCTCGGTCCATTAAGGAGTGATACGCCTTGGGAGGAGGGGAGGTAGAAGACATTATTTGATTTTGCATCCAAACATGCATGGAACTTCCTCATTCGTACTGTATAATATTGTGTCCCTTTCTGGTAAAAGTTAACTGACAAGAGGAGGCAGTTACTCTACATGTGTTTGCTTCGCATGCGTGGTGCACTCTTGTACAGTGTTCAGTAATTAATTATAAGGCTCAAATAGTTCAATGTAGAAATAAAAGCAACAAGCTGCAGAAAGTTTGAAAATATAAATAAAACATGGTAGTGTGTATGACAGATGCTTCCGAAATGGTTCCATACGTTTTACACTCGTCATTAGCCATAATCTTGTTGGATTTGTCCTTCCTGTTACTCATATATGATTACCCTTCAGTGTATTTATAGACTGTGCTTCTCATTATAAATTAATGTTGAATAAACGGTCAGTTAACAGAGATGCCGTAAGACGTTCGCAATTTTTCTCTTCGTTTCCTTCTTTCACTTTTAAGCGTGTTCGCAAAATTGCGAAAAGCGACTATCAGCTTTTTCATGTCTGTCCGTCTGCATGGAACATCTCGGCTCCCACTGAAAGGATTTTCATGAAATTTGATATTTGAGTATTTTTAGAAAAACTGTCATGTAAGTTCAAGTTTCGTTAAAATCGGACAAGAATAATGGGTATTTTACGTGAAGACCAATAGACATTTTTGATCATATCGCGCTCATTTCTTCTTAGAATGGGAAAGGTATGAGATAAATGTTGTAGCGGAAATCAAAACACATTTTGTGTTCAATAACTTCTTTTCGAAAACCGTGCCGTTTATGAGATAAGGTGGACAAATACTGTAGAGCCGGACAGGCCACAGATGACAATTTGGCGCATGCGCTTTGCATGCTGGATAACTAAGGCTACACACACACACACACACACACACACACAATGTGTAATACTTGTTGCTTTCCCACTACAACAATGGTTGAAAGAACGCGCCTCAGTGTTACGTTGTACCCACAGTGCTTGTCTTGTCTGCGTTTGTTCTTTTGTGTTTATTTGATAGTGTTTTGTTATTCCTGATAATTGAAATCGTCATTCTTTCTACTAAAACGCCCAAATTAAAGATCTTACATCCTAATACTCTTTTGCTGTACTTTAAAATGACGATCATATTCAGTTGTCAGAGGCCACAATATGTTCTCATTACCTGTGAATGCGGTGTTACCTAGTAAACCCGAAAATAGGGCGAGATTTCTTTTCTGAAATATTGAGGCGATACATCATTTCCCATTAATGCATCACGAACACGTCACTTCCTAGTAAGTAGTGGCCTAATAAGGCATGTTCATATGGCACATACTGTCACTTATATATACTTACAATATTTATATTCATGTCTGCTTCTCTGAAACTTCGTTACTGTTGCTATTAGAAGTTTTAAATTTTGAACATATTAGGCGTCTTCGCAAAATTGCGAAAAACGACTATTAGTGTCAACATGTCTGTCTGTCCTTCTCTTCGTCCGTCTGTCCGAACGGAACAACTCCGCTTCCAGTGGACAGATTTTCATGAGATATTATTTTTGGGTATTATTCGAAAAATTTGTTGAGAAAATTCAATTTGTATCAAATTTTGGCAAGAATAACGGATACTTTACATGAAGAACTATGTACATTATGACAGAGTCTCGCTGAATTCTTCTTAGAATGAGAAATGATGTAGGTAAATTCAAAACATATCTTATATTCAGTAACTTTTTTTCCGAAAATCCTCTCGTTTATGAGATAATGCGGAAAAATGTGGTAGGATCGGACAGGTCACACATAACCATTTTAGGTGGCGCATGCGCTCTACATGGTAGAGAAGTAAAACTACGGACAAATATTCAGAATATGAAACAATTGTTGCTTTTCCAGGGTAACAATAGTTACGCGAAGGCACCTCAGTATTAAGTTACAGTACTCTGCCTGTTTTGTTTTCTCTGGATATGCCTATGGGAAATGCGGAATCGTGTTATATCCGAAGCCTTCTTGTATTTGGACATAAGATTCTTTCCCCGCCATTTATATGTAAGAAGGCTTTCATGTGAGACAAACGCGCATTTTCTTTAACAGTTTTGCTTTTCACCTACAGTGGATCAGCGTAGCTATGTAATGGATTCATGACCGAAGAAAAATAAAATATATATTAACTGAAGTCACATTTTTTACCTTTGTAAATAAGTAATTTATCTGTAAGGACACGAAATAAAACTATAACCGAAATACAGAATTATTGCTAAAAGCCTAAAATTCGTAGAATGCATCAGCCATCTGATTTACAAAGTAAGAAAAAGATCAAGTAAGGCAGTTTTTAGGCATCAGATGGAAAAAGCAACAACTGGATCGATCGGTCAGGAGATATTTGTAGCCTTCTCAGCCACATTATTATGGGCCTAGCCTTCAACAAACATGGTGAATGAAGATTCATGTAGTGATAGAAGGCGAATGGTGTGGCAACTGAAGGCCATACCTATTGGTATGCAGTACATTGCCTCCCTGCCAACCTTTTGAAATGTTCGGTATGTGACCTTTACCTGGATGTAATTATGATAAGTCAGGCATGCAAACACCATGTTTAGCGTGCAGACAGAACGCATTGACGAGCTAGTCATGTCAAGAAAGAGTCTTCTTTGTATACAAAATATGCAAATTATTTACACCATCCATGCAGCATATTTACGATAACAGGCATAAATTAACTGACATTGAAAAAAGAGTATGTGAACACATATTTATTGACCTAAGTCATCAAAAAATATACAGGATTCTTAAATGTGAATAAAGAGCCTATCACATCTTGGACAAAATTTATATCTAAATTGCTTTCTTTACGCAAAGCCGTATTATAAAGGGAATGGACGAACTTATAATTTCATATAAATTACACAGATATATTATAAATAAAATTTAGGAATGTGCTTAGGCCTACATGAATGCCTAACGCCTGTTATTCTGTCGTTAAGTGTGTAGGCATTTATAGATGTCGATTACGAATAGTAACAAAAAGTGGCACCAATAAATGGCTGTGGAAGGTTTTACTGTTAATCCGTACCAAAAATTTCGTACTCAAACTGTAGAGGGCAGCACAGCTCAGTGCACACTATTGTTAAGTTTAGGATCAGTATCTTTCCATACGTGTTCAAGTTCCTAGTATGCGTGCTGAATTAAAATATTATATCAAAATGCCCTTCAGGGGCTATGCACCTTAAATAATCCACTTGCTTTTGAGTAGTTATCTGTTGATGGCAACTGGCTTCAGGAAACAGCGAAGGGGTAAAGAGATACTTATATTTCGGGCGATATGGCTTCGTCGTACTTTATCGATATCAAGCTAATATTTTCCAGATTCATTGCATCACTATTCAGTGATCGTGATTTCATAATATCCATTAGGTCGGTAATACATACGAACAGATCAGTAAAAGCGTTATCTGTGAAAATCATCACTAGAGACGCTGTGGACCGAGGTACGAATATTATGTTAACACCATCATGTGATGGGGTCGTGGCTAGTAATTTATAGGGCTAGTTAACTGCAGAAAAAACACATTGTGACACGTTTATACGTTTTAAATTGCATCGAAACATGACATCTTTTCGGGGATGAAACTCACAAAAATAGACACATCTTCCATTCCATTCACTCCGTGCCAAGAAACGTAGCCAGTGACATCTGATGTACACACCAGGCCGCTGTATAATGCAGGACAGAGAGGAACACCAGGTAAAGTTAACAGGTTGGTGACAATGTAGTACATTATAGCATAGTATTTGTCCACGATTATTCGGATTTTCCATTTACTGAAAGAAAAATCCAAGTCGTATATAATTTTCTGTAATGTATTTGCAGTTACCTTGATTTAAAGATTTTTGACCGGATGTATGTGTTGTTGGTATAGATTTGGAAACGAGTATTTAGTTTTCAGTTGAAAGGATATATGTTATATAGACATTAAACAGAATGGGAAAGAGAATTTTCCCTTATGGGAGTTCCGTTCATGTTTGTCAGATAATGGTTACGACTTTCCTCACACTCTGAAATAATTGTTAATTTTGCACACCGTGCAATATGTTCCTAACTACAATAACAAGGTTAAAGTTCTTCCTGCATTCGTCATAAAGTCAGACAAGGAGAACGGTTGTATGGCTCCAGTCAGTCTGCACATAGGCAGTAGATAGTAAAAGGTAAAGGTAAAGTGATCCCGTTACAGGCCCGGTGTGGCCCAGAGGGTGGGTAGAGGTATAGCTCTACTCTTCCATGACCGCGGCACTAGAGGGAGGTGAGTGGTCAGCAGCACTCCCCGGCCGCACTTTACCCCCAGGAAAGACCCGGTACCCATTGTACAGGAGGCTGGGTGGGCCCCAGGGCCGGTCTGGACGGGCGGAAAATCTCGTCCCCACCGGGATTCGATCCCAGACCGTCCAGCCTGTAGTCAGTCGCTATACCGACTGAGCCACCCGGCCCACAGGCAGTAGATAGTAGTGGGTGGTTACCTACAGACTACTGCCCGGTAGTGGTGACTTGTTAGATACTAGATGAGGTGCTCCTAACTGATCTGGTGTAGCGGCGGTGTTCCACATACTACAAAATAACTTCGAAACTTTTTGAGATGTTTCTCTACGGAATACTACGCCTGTGACATTAAGAGATTTCTGGTATTTACAATGGATGGATATATTGTTTGCGCTGTATTCTTTATCAGTAGATAAATCCATATGAATTACGCACTTAAAACGCGTTTTTATATAACCAAAGATTCAGTCAAGTACCTCGACATATCGTGTTATAGTGTTTATATTTGACTTTTAAATTCTGTTTGCAGTATTTAAACTACAGAAGTTGAGTTGTGCAAATAAGATGGAAAGATATTCATAGCTGATGGTTTGGAAAGAGGTAGTCCCGACCACTGCAAAACGTTGTCCATGACAGCTTCAGTCAAGACAACAGGGGACCCACCGAAATTATTAAGCTCTTGTCTCTGCCCGTATTGACCAGGATAATATAGAATATTGGTTAGGGACTGAACAGGGAAGCGGGCTGGCTAAGCACGTTGTACTTGCCATTTGTACTTTCATTTACCTGGACACGTTTAAAGAGCCACGTTAATATCCAATATGAAATTTTCAAAGACTTGGGTATGTACTGCCCAGTATATGGTTATTCCGTACTTTATTTCAAGGCGCTCTCAGTAGTTGAGTCTCAACACCCTCTATAATTTTAGGTAAATCGATTTACGATTCCGAAATTTTCCCGAAAGGAAAAAGGAAACCATGAAGAAATGAAGGTAGGCAAGTCGCTGTCCAGAGGAGGATTCGAATCGGGAACAAGTAAAGTATCCGTTTATAGCTTTACCGTTGTACCAGCCTGCTCGGCAGTATGGCTGATGGGTCGTGAATTGAAAAGGATTTGGCAGGACGTCCTTGTGGTTTGATCAATATTCTTTACCGATACTTGCCTGAAAAGACTAAGACAAAAAACGAGAAGTGTCCTTTGATGTCTTTTAATGTAACTTTTTTTTTGCTCATACACGACCTTCCTCCTACATTTCATAGTATACTTTTAGTAATGTAATCAACTGTAAGAAACTTAAATCTTGCCAAAATAAACTTCTTTGTCTGTTACTCTTATTCTTTGTCATAAATAAAGTGACATGTATCCGCTTAAGTGTTTAGTGCATGAAGCAACAAATCATGTACACCACGAGAATATACATACTCTTAAACAAATAAAAATATTTACACATACATGCATAAGTAAGAACAACGTATGGTTACGTATGTACATGGGCGCAGCCATAAACGCGCATGGCACTCTGTGACAATAGAAGATTTGGTCATTTTGCCGCCACGTGAAAAAGCTTCAACCGCTTAGAAATTTAAGGGAAATATATTTTGTGCAAAGTCAAATTGCCTGTCAAGAACAGTCGGATAAAGACACAGTTCACTGTACAACGAACATTTAAAATCTATTCACATGCAAGGAAAAATAGAAACTCCTTAGCCTGTGCCACATTATGCTCGTTAAACGTTACTGTCAGAGTCCTCTCCACCGCCCTCCCCCCATCTCTCTCTCTCTCTCTCTCTCTTTGTATGCACACATAATAAAGCAGTGATTTGAATATAAAGTGCCTGCGCATGCACAATATTAGCTGACATTAACTCAATCCACAAAATTACCGGAATTTTATAATTTGGTATTCTTTGTTTTCTGCTGGGTATAAATTGTCAGCATCCTTTATACAAAAATGTTACTACACTTTAAATATAACAGTTTTACGCTACGGTACATCCAAAGGGAGGGCAATCGTCAGTCAGTAACGCAGAACATCAAGACCTTCCATCTGATAAACAACAAGGTCTTCTCGGAGAGAGAGAGAGTGACGTAAAACGAACTTTAAAACATAAAATATTCAACTTGAACTGAAATAAAAAGTGTCTTTAGAAAGAGAGAACGAGTTATAGGACTAAAAACACTAAGTAGGTTAAAAGGTTAGCCGGAGAAATGGAGAAAGAAGACGAGAGAGTGTGTCGTAGCCAGACGGTTTCACTTTCTAATGCTTCTCTCTACCTGCAAGTTTAAAATATTCGTGCAGGAAGTGTACGGCCTTTCGGCAGTGAATGTTGTGTTTGGTGTGACAGTACGGATCAAACTTGTGTATAGACATGAAACAATGGTTGAAGTATGTCACAGCAACTGCAGATTCCTTTAATTACGGACAAGAATAACGAATAAACTTCGCAACTGCTACACGTGAGGTTTCTGTCCTGAAATTTAAAGGCGGTAAGTAGAAGGGGATAACGGTTTTACGGTGTATTCACACATAAACACAAACACACAGAATACGAAAAGCCGCGTGCGTGTAGCGTAACAGTGAGGTGCTTTCGCGTATTCGTTGTTGTGGAAAATAAATAATTATTCAAATTCTGAGAGTGTGTCTGTATACTTGGCTATCCAGCATGCAAAGCGCATGCGCCATATTATATATTGTCACCATTGGCCTGGCTGGCTGTACAATATTCTTCCACATTATCTCATAAACGGCACGATTTTCTGAAAAAAAAAATATTGAACACAAAATATTAGGTTTGATTTCCTCCATAAATTTCGTCTGACATATTTCTCATTCTAAGAAGAATTCAGCAAGATATAACCATAAATGTACACAGGTTTTCATGTAAAGTAGCCGTTATTGCTGTTACATTTTAAGGAGACATGAATTTTCTCAGCATATTTTCGAAAACTTCTCAGATGTAAATCTTTCCAGTGGGAGCCGAGTTTTTTAAGCAAACAGACAGACGGACTGGCAGACAGACAGACATGACGAAGCTAATGGTCACTTTTCGTAATTTTGTGAAAGTGCCTGAAAAGTGTTTTTAATAGTCATTGTGAATCCGATGTGTGAGAGCCCTAAGGATCTTTAAAAACACTCTTGGGAAACGAAGCGTCAGGGACATACGAGTAGGGAAATTGATGAACCAGCTGCCAGTGACGGTGCAGCAACCAGTGAAGTAGACAAAGACTCTGTCCGTGGATTTTAAGCCATTGGAAATTTGTAGTTCGGAAGTATTAGTCAATGTCTCAGCATAAATGAGAAGTCAGTGAAACAAAAGATGCACAAGGGTGAGTCAAATGAAAATCTTAAAATTGCGATAGAAATTCGAAACACAGTTCCATTCTCTTGTAAGTTGACAATAGTGATACTCATTGTTTGAAGAGTGGCTGTCAGGTGGCAGTACGATGCAAGAATGCAATACGACGGCACAGTAGTAGTGTAAAGTGGCGGCCCCGCTTGCAACATGCACCAAATAAGAACAGCGTTCTGTCATCCGTTTTTTAAATGATGAAGGGGTAAAACCCATCGTAATTTCTCTGATACGGCTGGATAGCAGGCAGTGAATACGCTAAGCGCTGAACAACCAAGAAATCGGGGTTCGATGCCAGATAAGGGAAATAGATTTTTATTTCCTCGAAAATATCCAGACCTGCTCTGTAACATACGCACGATCTCTTTGCCCGAATGTCAAATTTTGGGTCCTGCAGACGACCACTTACTTCCACCCAGTGAAGGTCAAGTAACCCCTGTACAGGCCTGGACAGGACGCGAGGGTTCCAGAAGGTTCAGGCTCCCAGATTTCATGACAATCGGCGCATGAAGTTGGTAAGGTTGTCAGCCCAACGCATTGGCAGCCTTTACCCCCAGGAAATATTCCTAGTACTCATTTCTCTTGTAGGCCTGGTAACTCAGTCGGTATAGCTATTGACTATGGGCTGGACGGTCCGAGATCGAATCCCGGTGGGGACGAGATTTTCCGCCCGTCCAGACCGGCCCTGGGGCCCACTCATCCTCCTGTAAAATTGGTACCGGTTCTTTCCCGGGGGTAAAGTGCGGCCGAGGCGTGCTGCTGACCACTCACCCCCTTCTAGTGCCGCGGTCATGAAAGAGTAGAGCTATATCTCTACCCACCCTCTGGGCCACACAGGGCCTGTAACGGGGACACTTTACCTTTACTCACTATCTTAGAGGGTGAGTCGACCCTAGGACCGCAGTGCGGTCGGAAGGGTTATGTCTATGAAAAATTTCAATGGCACAATCGGGTATCGAAGCCGCGACCGGCTTGTAGTGCAGTGCCACTTCCACCCAGTACCGAAGTTATTAATGCATGGTACTACTACTGCACTCCGCGATATGCCCTCATGATCTCGTGCTTAGTCAACCACAATGTAACGTGTCTTTCACTCAATGTCTTCGGACATGCGACACTACCCACAGGCACTGCTAGACCTGTCGCGGTGTACGGAGCAGGTGGAATTCTTGTTTATTGTCATGGACTGCTGCTAATATAGCTGCTACTGCTGATGTTGCTGCTTCTGTTGACAAGGGTACTGTGGGAAATTTCACAACTGATGTCATTTGTGCTCTTCTTCTGTACAGTTGCCATAACTGAGAAATGTTCACATACCGTAGGAACAGAATAAACAATGTACACCATAGTGAAGGAAATGTCTAAGAGTTTTTCACGCACAATTTTCTAAACGTTTAAAATTATACAGTAATTTAGTGTTGTTTTCAATGAATTCATTCCAGTCGTTTCAATCTAATATGTTTTTATTTATTTATTTATTTTTTATTTTTTCTATTTGATTCGGTGAACTTCAATAGTCGCGCAGTGTCTCAGGCCGGATTTGGCCCCCTCTTCGCCCAGGCCAGTCCAAGTGAGGTTTGTGGTGGACAAGGTGCCACTGGGTTAGGTTTATCTTCAGATACACCGGTCTTACCCTTGTCATTAAAAATCCGCCAATTTTCCACACTCGTTCATTCATACATTACCAAAGGTATACACTCGTAGCGTGTGATAGCGTCCGTAAGTAACCCGCTACGCACTCTTGGAGTATTTAAATGGACACTTACGGTGACAATAAGATATTAAAGTCGATCTGGGAAGAAGGCATACTTTCCTCCAGATATTTCTGCCTGTGAAAAGTTTTTCCTTTGTTCCTCAAAACACCTCTTAAAGTGAATATACACACCAACATACGTACATATATATGTACACATAACGGAATATTTATTTGTGTGTATATATATATATATCCCTAAATTCAATGTAAACAGGAGACTACGTTCCTTGTTGGAAGTTATTAAATTAGAAAATTTGTGACATCTATTTTTGTCGTATAAAAGTAAAATAAATTACGCAGCTGAAGCTTTTCTAAAGATTAGATAAACTGGCTTTCATTAAGGAGCTTATTTCTTCGTGGGTGCTTATAGGTGGAGAAGATGGCTGTGTTTGTATTAGCGCTACCGGCAAAAACCTCTTCTAGCCTGGGCAACATTAGTAATTTCTGAGGGTGCCTCGAATTCTCTATTTATCACCTCTTTATCGATTGAAACTCTTGCTTTTAACTGACACAAAAATATTTATCTATATATGTGTGTCCTATTATTATTATTATTATTATTATTATTACAATAAATAGTGGTTAGTCCTCTCAACACGTTAAGAATTCGTTTTTAATGAAGAATTAGTGGCTTTATGACATCGTAACTGAAAAGGCAAATTTATTTAAAAGAATTACAAGTTTCGGACTTTTTTAAATGAATCAAAGAAGCAGTTATATACATGCAAGTAAGAACCAGTGAGCTGTGTTTCCTTACGCAGTGTTCGACTCAAATCTTTTCTGAGGAAATTATAAACGACTGTGAAATGAATGATGTACGATTCGAATCTGGGGAATATGATATCGATATTTGTGACAACACTAAAAAGCGCACAAAACATTATTCATAATATTATGCATGACTGCTGTACACGCAAGAGACAGAAATTTGTATAACAGTAGTGGTTTACAGTGATGGAAATTGTACATTAATTCTTTGTGCTAGGCTTGCACCATGTTATAGTTTTGAAACACTCATTCCTATCTGAAGCGTTCATAAGGTAAGTCATGCGACCAGCCAGGATCTGGCTGGTACGATCCGGTTACGTTACTTTTTGCCGCGCTTTTGTCTCTGAACGTGGCGTCGGTTGCTTAGAGTCAAGCCTCCAGGTACAGACGTGTCGTTGAGACTGTAGTAGAACAAAGGGTTCTAATTGTTGCATCATAGGGGTGTGATATAAGAACAGAGAATTTAGTTTGATTCACCATAGGGGTGTGTCTTGTGAACTCAAAAGGAGCATTCCTTATTACAGATTTGCGTGTGTTAAATAAGTTTTTCCTTTTCATTAAACTATTAGATTAACTGTGTTGTTAATGGTACAATAAACAACTGGTTGTTTTGCATGAGGCAAATAATAATTGTTTGTAGGAAACAATTAAATTGAAGAACAGTGTTATCACATACCAACGTGATAAGATCATAATAATTCGAGTGATATTCCGCACAGTACAATTTGTGGGATTAGTGTCGGAATCAAGGGACAGATATATATGTATTAATCATTACTAGTGAATTTGTTTTGTGGTAACTACTTCTTGACAATAAATAGATTCTTGTTTCTCTGTTATATATCGGAACAGATTGTTCAACTGCATATGTACGTACTGGAGCGTACAACTGCATTCTAGCTGTGAAACTTCTCGTTGCAACAGAATGAATGTGTGTGAAGCCTCACATAAGAAAGTTCCTGTCCTTTCTTTTGCCAGCAACAGGCCACAGGACAATGGTGTATCGCGGATCCACATCAGATGCCCTTCAGGAAGCTGTCGGGGACTTCGGACGTTGGCAAGCCGGCATTAGCTTCATGATGGCACTGCTGAAGCTCCCGGTAGCCTGGTTTCAGCTCAGCATTATTGTTCTGGAGGCACACACCGACTTCTGGTGTGCCAGACCTCATAATCTATACGGTAACCTGACCGTAGAAGAATGGAAAAACCTCAGTCATCCTCGCGTGGAAAACGTAAGGCAATAGGTGACTTTATATTTGTTTTCAGTTCTATTGGGAAAAAAAACAATATTTTTGCAAGAGAATATTTTTCGAAAAAATAAATATTCCTCGAAAAGAGGATTTGCTGACGATATACTTATGATTGTGTTTGTGTCATTTAGACATAAGGAAAGGGAAACCTCACGCCGAACGCTTCTCCCACAGATTCTTTATACCATGTACCCTGTTAACACACATGATTATAAACAGTAGTGAAAGATTTTTCTCTTAATACACCTTATTAGTTGACAGCCTTGTAAAGATGGAGGATTTCAAAACGTATGTTTCGTAAGATAATGATTTTGTCGTCCGCACTGAATCTGTGTCCCAAGCAGCCCACCCTATTCATGGGTTAACCGGAACGTGTTGTCGCAGATCGAACGTGACTGGAGTCTGATGTTCAAGACCTAGTGACAAGGTTAAGAACGAATGGAAATCTACTAAACCTATTTCCGTACCGTCGTGGTGTGCACACCGACAAATATGCGAGGGAGAGTCAAATGAAAACCTCAAAAATTAAGACACAATTATATTAAAATATTTACGGTTTTCATTTGACTCACCCTCGTATTTTACCATACTTTCTCCGGTACGTTACTTTAAGTGAGAATTTCCAAGTATGATTCGTAAAGCTACTCCCTTTTTTACGTACCATAAGCAGCGAAAAGTTTTGAGATTGAGTGCCATAAAAGCTGGAAATTTAAATAAAGCCCTGTAATGCGTTCTTGGGGTCGGTGAACAGTGAGATAGGGACCTGGAACTTGAGGCATTTAGGTAGCATGCTTTGGGTCATAATCGACAATTGTTAAATATTGTTCAATTAAAATAATTTACATAGAAGATCATATTTCATACCAATTTTACATTATAAATAGAAACAGATTTTACACGCTGCAGAAATGATACAAACAATTGTATCTATAACATAACAACTGACATAATCCATTCGCTTCGGCTCGTACCGCACTCGCGAAGGGTTAATATTTCTTTGCTGGTTTTGACCTTCAGTGATTTCGTTTCCGTACAGAGAAATAGGAGACACATAAAATCAACTTGTCGGTGAATCAAGTATGTTCCACGCATCACTTTGGTCACCCGCACCACAGACTTGTCATCCCTGGTAGAGACTTTCGTCAAGATTGGCCCATGAATTCAGTCGCTTTTTTAGCTGTGAACACGAAAGCTGTACGTACTCAACACACTTTTATATTCCCAGGATCCAGTCCGGAAAATCTTAAGTTTGCAAAGCGTCAAAGCCTTCTTTTCTACTTGTTTCAGATCCTGTACATGTCTATTATTTGTTGTTTTTTTCCGGGTGTGCTTCCTGCTTTTTTCTTTGTGCTTGCAGGGTGGTTACGACGCCTGCAGGATATACGACCTTAACTACACGAGTGATCTTGTAGGAGAAGCAGCCGAAAAGGGCGGTATTGTCGCTTGTCAGAACTGGGAATATAGCAGGGAGGTTTTCAAGGAAAATATTGTAACTGAGGTCAGTATTTTACTTAAACGTTTTTCACAACAATTGACGGTGGCACAGTGCATAAATTGTCAGAGTCCATAAACCCGCCCTCGATCTTGTACATCGTACTGATACAAACTTATCTGTCCTGGTGGAAAAGAGAAATTAATGCCGGCCACGTCATGGCGTTTCTGAATATTTAAAAATCGAATTTAGCTTAAGTCGAAGTACGAATTAGTAAGAAATGTCGATGGAATTTGTGATAAGTATGCAGTTGCTAAAAGGATTAAAGTACTTTGAAAATTATTTTAAAATTTTCCATTCTTTGAACTTTCCAGATCAATGCACTCGGTTTAATAGGACAAATAAATTCACGATATTAATTATATATAAACACTAGATGCCTATCTCCGACGTGTTTCTGTACAAATGTGCCATCTTCAGGTAGAACAGTGCTTAAAATAATTGATGTTCAAGAAGCAAAGGTGATTATCAACTTCAAAATTGGCACTGTTCTCTCTAAAGATGATACACTTGCACGTCGGATATAAGCATCTAATGTTTATTTATAATTAGCGTCATTGAATTTGGTTGTTGAAATAAACTGAGTACATTCTTACTATTAGAATATATTTTTTGTTTATTTATTCTTGTTTTATTTGAGCAGCGTTTAAATAGATCGGGCTGTGCAATGTCTAATGAGATTTTTCTTGAAGAGTTCTGAATTTGGAACTATGTATAAGCAAGAGTTCGTGGCATAATTTAAATTTCTTACCCAGCATTTTCCTGTTCTGGAGAGAAACAATGACGGCACAAAATAAAAGACCCTCAGCCAATATTGTTGTTCCCCACGTCGATTTTCAAACGTGCTGTACTTCACTGTGTACTACAGCTGCATGAGACTGTTGCAGGGGAACCTGGTGTACAGTCCCTCAATTTATGGTATTGCTGCACGTGACTGTTGCAATCGATCCTGGTGTGCAGTCCTTTAATTTAAGCTAATGCTGCATGTGACTGTTGCAATCGATACTGGTGTGCAGTCCCTCAATTTATGCTAATACTGCATGTGACGCAGTTGATTCTGTTGTGCAGTCCTTCAATTTGTAATAACGCTGCATGTGACTGTTGCAGTGGAACCTGGTGTGCAATCGTTCCATGTTGGCAAACGTAACGCAGGCGACTTTCATGTTAGGAGTACTGCTGGGCAACATCGTTTTTGGCATTGCTGCGGACAGGTGGGTACAGTGTTTTCTCTCATTCCACAGGAAGTGAGGTCACAACACTTCGCACGTAACAAACAACACATTCATAAAAATTGTAGCTTACACAAGAGTGTGTGGAGAACTACGCAGTGAACAGCTCCTACATTTTAGTTTGTAATCAAATAATTATTAATAAAGTGATAATATTAAGGAAGCTACAATAATGGCCACTTTTCACTCACGAGGAAGATGATGAAAATGGGAACGAAACAAGAACTGGCAAAACTTAAGGGAGGAAAACACTTGTACGGATACACTTACATGTCATTGCGATATTGACATGAGTAGCAAAAAATAAGTATGTGAGAGCATGAACCGGATTTATCACACTTAGAATTGAGTAAAATGGCTGGTTGTTGTCAAAACAGGAATGAACCATTGGATTTATGTAGAATGCCAGTAATTTTCTGACTACATTATCAGTTGTCAGTTTCTGAAGGACTCTGTTTTATTCAGTACTGAATGCCAGTTCAAAAGATTTATGGACGACATGTCCGGTGACGTAGAGAAAGATGAAGTAACAAGAAGAAGCTGTCACTATTCAGGCCGTAAAGAATATGAAGGAGTGAATTATAGCTTCCTCTATACTAAAACTCTACATACAACGGAGTGAATGATCATATTCACGTCCCATCCGCTTTTCTTCCGGGGAACTGGCCCCAATACCAGTTCAATAGGAGATTAATGGGTTCCTGAGCATGTCTTGTTGCTTTGGAGTACAGAAGAATTTCTTACCTCTGCTCGGAATGAGAAGGATACTTCTCTATGGTCGAAAAAGGCGACTTTTATATGGGGAAGTGTGGTAACAACGAAGATTATTCAATTACATTTATTTCCATGAGTATTTACAGCCCTTGTATTTGTTCTCAGCACATAAAATCTACAATCTAGATTGACCATGTTACTACAAATTAGGTTTATTCAGCTCAATCCTTTCTACATGGACCTTAGTAAGTTAGCAGATAAAGGCCCAAAGTCAATAGTCGGCATTGTCTTTCGAGTTCCCAAAGCAGTCCGGAGGTTTGTCAGACCTTATAAATGAAAGCAAGAGCAATTAAATTCTCACTTCACAGCATTCGATTTTTACCTCCAGACTAACTTATGGTGGCCACAAGTCTTAGCGAATGAAGAATGGAAGGTCAGAGTGAAGGCAAGAATCACAAAATGAGGTCAGATGTCGGTAGGGGAAGCAGAAGTATCTGTATCAACTGTATGTTCCAATCTATACCTAGAACTTCAAAGAAGTCTTTTCCTTTGAGTTTTACCTATCAAACTTTTAATTAATTTATGATTTCCTGTGCACATCGATGTTAAAAAATTCATAATCTAACACAAGAACAGCGTTAACACTTCGCTTCGCTACGTCAAAATTTACATTCCAGTTGGTCTAATGCCAAATATCCCTGTTCCTTCACTGGACCTTGTGTGAAATTTGCTGCTGCACCCTTGTTACACATTTCTTCAGTTCTTGTGCTGTATGTTGATTTTACAGCGACCCTTATGTAACCCTCTTTATTTGTAAGATGTTTTCTTAAATCTAACTTTATATCTTTCTTCGTTCAACATAACTGACATAATAATGCAATGCTGTGGTTTCTTGCAACAGTCTTTCTCTGCAGAACCATAATTTTCGGTGACATCCGGTGACATGTTGTTCTTCAGGTGACTCCAGATGTGTATACAGACAAGACCTGCAGTCACCTATTCTGACATATTTCCCTCCCTGCCAACAATTCGCCATCAGTGGAGTAATAATAAGGCGAGTTGTGACCGGAAGCCCTACCACAGTCTAGAATGTAATAATTGCCTGTCTTCCCTCTCAGGATGGGCCGCAAATTGCCACTCATTATTGCAGTAGGGGTACAAGCTGGTGCCGGCATTCTGTCTTCATTTTCGCCCTGGTTCAGCGCATTCCTAGTGGCTCGGTTCATCACGGCTGTGGCTACTGGAGGCACAATGGTCATCAGTTTTGTTCTAGGTTGGTATTACTGTAGTTTATTAAACTGATGTAAAAAAGATAACCTGTCAACTGGACCAGATTTTCCCAACTGGTGTTCCATGAACAGTTGCCGTTGGCGGTCCAATTACACCGGTACGAGCTACAGTTAGCCTTTCTGTACTCCGTTAAACCGCAGATGGAAAAATTACTGTTTTGTATATAAATAATTATCTCCTTGTTCGTGCTTTCGTATTAGCGAAGGCACGTAAGCCCTGTGTGTTGAATGTCATTACATTTTTGGGTTTCATTTTAGAGCAATGAGCGTAGCGACCGTAAGGTGATCAAGGCGAGGTCATTCATTTTCGGGGTTGCTCACTGCACCTCCTGGGGATGGCGAGAATACTATTACAGGCTACAGACCTTGGCGGAAAATATTCTGATAAAAGAGGTGTTATTTCACCAGCCATTTAATAAAATTTTGATCCCCTAATTTCAAAGAAGAGCTTTATAATGCTTTCCGTTCATAACGCCAAGTAGAGACGTTAATTGTATGATGTAAATAAATGCAATCAATTATGATGATGATGATGATAATAATAATAATAATAATAATAATAATAATTTAGGGCTTTTTCTTTGATCGCAATTGTCTTTGAACCAGAAATTTGGAAAATTGTTAATTTCACAAGAGCAGACATGTACCATATTAACATAGTCTAAATATATATTAGTTTTATTTATCTGTACATCCCTTTCATAAACATTTTGTTTTTCTTTCTTTCTTCATTCCTTTCTTTCCTGTTTTCTTTATGTCTGTAGGCGTACCAGGGTACCATATCCTGAACCTACTATTTGCAGACAACACTCTTGTATTTTAATTTATAATGTAACAATTTTAGAACCAGTATAATCTGATACAGTAATTTATACGTTTATATTTATATATCCAATATGTTTCACCAACACTGTATCATCTTCAGGGGAAAATTTTGCTTGATATGGATTACTATTGCGTGTCAGATTTACAGTATAGTCAGACTGAAGTGACGTGAGGCAAAGCGACATTTTTCCCCATAACAAGATTAAGATAGTGAAATGAGTATGAGTAAAGGAGTGAATATAGTTAGAACACAGTGTGTCAAAAATGTAATTTTGTTCCGTTTTCTTTTCCTGTTTCACATTTACTACTAAGAATTAACAGAGAACAGTCAGAGATATTAAGATCTTCCTCCATACTCTTGGAAATATAGGAGGTAGCCACTGCTGTTCAAAAGATGAAAGAGAGAGAGAGAGAGAGAGAGAGACAGAGATGGACAGAGAAAGAGTGTGTGTGTGTGTTTTCGATTCACATTTTTATTCCCAATTTATTTTAATCACATGAACATGTGCCGAATTTAATTGTTAAGTGTTAATGACAGTCTCTATTTGAAGATTTTAGCTAATGCTTCTTACTTGATTCTGAAGGCAAACAAACATACCCCTGTACAGGTAGTGACTGTGGAGTTTGCAGTTAACCTTGACAGAGTTTTGCGCCGACAGTCCTTTGTTTGTGACCAGTAACCGACCTATTCTGTCGTGTTGTGTGAGTGAAAGATAATAGATTTATTTTCTTTGGCGCTCCGAGTGCTCAGTGCTGGGTATAAATTTGACTTTAGACTATTCTACACGAAACACTTAACAGACAGCAATGATTATTTTTTAAGAAAACTACAACATGTAGTGATAGAGCCTCATGTTTTTGACAGGATATATATGCTTTCCCCGACCGTCCTGGCGTGTGTCAAGAGACTGTACCCACGCAGTGCAGGTCAACTGCATTCTCTTGAGTAAAGGGCTTTACTTCTTGCAGCTTTCTTTTAAACAAGTCTCGTTACATGTACTTTACAAAGATAATTTTTTTTTATAGTTATGGAAATCGTCGGAAACCAGTGGCGATCAACAATATCAATTTTATATCATATTACATTCCCTCTTGGAATTTGTATCATGGCTGGAGTTTCTTATCTGCAGCGAGATTGGCGGGATTTTCACTTCACGCTGTCTGCAATATCCGCACTCTTTCTTGTCTATTGGTGGTGAGTAAAGCAGTGCTGATTGCTGTTTGTTTATTAGTGTTCTGATGGCAGAAACAGAGCAAAATTTAATTCCGAATGAGGTTGAGAGCAGTTTAAATTGGCGTGTTTTAGTCACCATCCCATCTCATGGCAGCAGCTCAGAAGTTTCATATAATAATGTGCAAGTTGTCGTCTGTTATGTCAATCCGTGCTGCCCGGTAGAAATGTACAGTCCATTTGCAGATCCTGTTGCCTCCATCATAAGAGTAGGTACATTAACAATTGGACACTTCTATCAGGCTACGTGGCTTCACGTGCCATAAACCAGTGACATTCCGTATATACATTGCGGAAGGCTCCTTTTAAATCCATCTCCCAAAGAACTGGAAATTTTAACAGAGCTTCTGCTTTTCACTACTGTGAGAAGCAGCAACAGAAAGGTAGACTTGATGCCGTTGTCGTTTCACTGTCGGTCACAATGTTAAAAGCGGCGGAAAAGAGAAAAATATTAATCCTGAATGTAAACCATCTGGTTACTAAAAGATTCCTAAGAGGAAGAGAAGTCGTTAATTGTAAAGCTTGAACCTGTAGTAAAAAGTATGATGTAATGTCGAATGGAATTTGCTAAATGGTAGGAATTTGATATGCCGGTTGGCAAACACTGAGATATTCTACATTTTACAAACATTCCGAAGTTTCCTTCGGAACAAATAATGTAATAATTGAATTGTGAATTGAACTGTTTCTTTCTGTATTCATGCACATAAATCCTTAATATTATGCTTTTGTTCTGCGTGCCAATGTGATGTCTGTCACAGGTTCACACCCGAGTCTCCACGGTGGCTGTTGGCCGTGGGCAGAGAGAAGGAAGCCCTCCGAATCCTGGAAGGTGCAGCCCGATGGAACGGCCGTGAAGTGACGGCAATCAAGGAGCTTGTCCAGAGACTCAGGCCTGACCTGGAAGCTCAAAACAGCGACAAAAAAGCGACGCTGGCCGACCTGATGCGCACACCGAACCTGCGTCGAAAAACTTTGGCGCTCTTCTTCACCTGGTTCCTCGCCGGCCTCATCTTCTACGGCTTCTCACAGAGTCTGAGCAAGGTTGCCGGGAATATCTTTGTTACATCAATTATAGCAGGTGAGACAGAAAATTTGGTTTTTAGTGTTGTTGAGACAAGACAATATTAGGTGAGGCAATAGCTTTGTTTTTCATGATGCTGAGAAAACACGACAGTCCCTGAGACAAAAAGCTTGCTTCTCCATGATACTGAGACGAGATAGCTGTAGATGAGAGAGAAACTTCTTTTGTTGTGATGCTGAAAAAATACCGTAGATTCAACGGATCAGACAAAGATTTTTAATTTTGAAAAGGTGGTTAATAGGGACTGTCTTATTTGGCTTTTATAATGGATTCTGAAGCAATGGGAGCTGCTCTCTGAATTTTCTTGGCCTTTATGAAACCATGGAGAACCTCAGAAATAAGGCTTCAGTAATGACATGTTACTGTCAACTGGCCATAAATCTGCTTTGGAAGGCGGTACCGCCGTTAAATGACACCCAAACATTACGTACTAAACTCACCAGAGTCAGGAACTGGCACTTAACCAGAGCCAGTAAAAGTTACTCTGTTGCTTTAATGTTAATTTTAACACATTCTCGACTCTCCGAAATTTAAAAAAAAAAATCTAAAATTGTGCTATATGCAACTAACAAGGGCTTTCGTTCAAGGAGTTGTGAAACTTCTTATTGCTTGTACGAATAGCAAATAATGTTGAAATTTGACTGCACTTGTATAAACAAACTGAAAAAGGACATCTTTCACTCAGAGCCTATAGAGTGTTAATAAAATATATGCCATGATATATAACTACATAGATACAAAAATATACACTTTAGTATATGCTTGAAAACCAAAGTGCCCAGACCGGCTCTGGTGCTGAACTTCCTATTCAGTCGGTACCGCAGCCTATGCACAGTGGTAAAGCAGCGGAAGCCTGAAACCACATGCCTTTATCTAGCTCTTAGGTCAAGCATGAATGATAATTACTCCTTTCTTCTGTTAAATTCCATTCAAATCTAAGTTGCTTACGAGAAATTATCTTAATAACTAAATATTATATTTAGCCCTAAATACGAAATTTCTATAATTATAAATAATTTTACTTATAATATATTTAAATTTTCAGGTACCATAGGTATTCCCGGGACATTGTTGTGTGTCTACGTTATTCGGTTTGGAAGAAGGAGCACGATCTGCATCTCGCAAGTAGTTGCCGGCGCAGCCTGTCTGCTGCTCACAGCCGTTCCTGCAGGTCAGCAGCACCACTCGCCGTTAGTTTGCATTGCCTTCTTTAACCCTAGACAGAAAGACCTAGGCGCAGCTAGGGGTGTAGTATTAAGTTGGATATTAAATAAGTAGGATGTAAGTGTATATAATGGATTGATGTAACAGTGGATGGAGATCGCTAGGCCTGTCACTGCGCTGACCGATTTCGGTCTCTGGAATCCATGTAGGATTTGTGGTGAAGAAAGCGGAACGGGGAGAGATTTATCTGATTGTACTACGGTTTTCTCTGTCAGCTATCTTTCCTCAAGTGCCTCGTATTCGTATTAATAGTTTTAATACCTGCACGATATATAAGTTAGAGATGGCACAGGTAAATAAATCGTTAACGAGAAGAATAAACATTTACAGACCATCTTGTAAAACTAGTTGCCACATAACCCAGGAGATGTCTCTGACAGCCGATCCTGCAAAGTCGAGCTTGTGTATAAATCTTGAATTTTAATCAGTTGACTCTGGATGATGCGATTCGCACTGCATCCTGTAATTAACGGTCCGTATTCATTGTGAAGTTTTAAGATTTCCAACAGCCAAACATCGAACAACACTTTATGGGTTCGTAGCTTTAGCAGCATCTAGTCGAGCATACGACTAAGTCGCCATCTGCAGCTTTTCACAAACAGTTTTGATTCAAGTGCTCGGATTAGGCACTACTGTGTTCTATACTATAACCTTCCACTTAATAAAATGTTCATCTTATCTTCAGAGAAGCTTCTTAAATAACGATCACATTCATCATATGGCCATGAAATCTCACACGAGTACACCTAAAGCCAAACAGGAAAGGTGGGACACATGAGTCATTTACGTGAATTTCAGATCAGTAAATGTATTAGGAGCCGGTCCCAGTGGCCGCGGCCGCTCGCCTGCTGAGATCGTGGGTTCGAATCCCACCGGAGGCATGGATGTTTGTTGTGAGTGTTGTGTGTTATCAGGTACAGGTCTCTGCAACGAGCTGATCACTAGTCCGGGGTGTCCTACCGACTGTGGAGCGTCGTTGTATATGATCTAGAAACTTCAAGAATGAGGATGCCATGGTCCGCGTTGGGCCGCAGCGCCACAGGGAAAAAAATATATATTAGGAATTATTCAAACAAAACACATAACCTCTTTCAACTGTCTAATCAATGTGAATTTTATTATTGTGAGTAAGGTTTGTCGTGTCACTCTTTGAACTCAATACAGGAGAGGTATTCAGAACACGTAAATCTGTGCCTCTTAATTATCACTTACCAGTGAACTGGGTACAAGAGGGGCAAGAACGGTGCTATTGGCATTTATAGTCGCGTACTAAAATTGCGTGTAGTACAGATCTTAGAGAGACGTGCGCCGTTTCCTAAGATATTCCTTTTATGTAGAACACATGAAACATTTCGATAATCACGCAAAATTACGTAAATTCAATTCTAATAGCAGTAACCAAAACCACTGAAACCAGGCAAGAGGAATTTTACGTGGTGATATGACACAAACGTGGCTACAAAGTCCCTGTGAAATTAAAGTGACTGTGTATTGACAAGTGGTGCAGGATTCTGAAAAATGTTACTTGTATAAATTTGCTTAGTGGAAATGACACGGAGTGGGTTAAAAGTTCTTAACTACGTAATTACTAATTTACTGGTGTAAAGCCCTTCGATATTTCTATTTGCATTTCTCATCTAAGGCTAAGTTTTCCACAGATAAACTTTCCACTTTTCAGAGAAGAAATCCCATTGTGTTTCACAATACAGATAATAAAGAACCACTTTAGTCAACAAAACTATCTTTTATTATAAAACATTTTTATTTAAAAATAACAATTCAAAGTCCTCGACTGTTTACCTTTTTGTTTATACATGCCTAACAATGGCCGTCAATGGTCGAAACGTGTAGCATTTTATAATAATAATATTTATTTACTGCAATTGGGTTGTTACCCGGTGGCAGTGGTTATTTTACATGTATACAAAACATGAAATTGGTTACTACTAGATTTAAGTCGGGAGGGCTACATGAGAAGCATGTAGTGGC
>Ga0123354_10000670_pt1 | contig 36270 bp, 24 predicted proteins | sample TergutLab28metaG_2_FD_97872 | JGI IMG/M metagenome (GOLD analysis project Ga0123354, IMG submission 97872) | Labiotermes labralis P4 segment gut microbial communities from Petit-Saut dam, French Guiana - Lab288 P4 | ecosystem: Host-associated > Arthropoda: Insects > Digestive system > Gut ... | reverse complement strand
TGTCACAATATTCCACGTGGGAAAACACAAAAGGCATGTTAGCAACTTGCCTACCAACCATTCACAACGCAGCCGTAACCTGCACTGCATTCACCCTGAAGGAAGTACATGTGCAGTTCAATGAGCGAGCAGACTTGCAGTAATATTAAACCACACTCAAGGACAGAAATGGATAACATTGTCAGCTGACAGGTGCAGTGCGTGGACGCGCAAGAAGACCACTCTTTTCTCTTGCCATTATCTCCGTAACCGTTCAACTTTGGACATAGGTGTTTTGGGTTATATCGGTATTCTTTAACATAAGGAACACCCTCCCGAAGTCTGGCACATTCCTCCTGGGACACTCTGTATATATAAATATTTGTAGCCTTAGGTATCCAGCATGCAATGCTCATGCACCATATTGCCATATGTGGCCTGCCTGGCTCAACAATATTTTTCCACAGTATCTCATAAACGACACAATTTAAAAAAAATATATATTGCAGTTAAAATGTGTATTTTGATTTTCTATACAACTTTGTCGGAAATATTTTTCATCCTAAGAAGAACTGAGCGACATATGATCAAACATTTATATCGGTTTTCATGTCAGTTACCCGTTATTCTTGTCCGATTTGAGTGAAACTTGAATTTTCGTGACAGATTTTTGAAAATTGTTTAAATATTAAATTTAATGAAAATCCTTCCATTGAGAGCCGAGGTGTTCATGCGTACTGACGCACGGACATGACGAAGATAGTAGTCGCTTTTCACAATTTTACTAACGCGTCTAAAGCACATTCTTGCCTTCCGTGTAATAAAAAAACTGGTCTTATAGCCCATAATCAGTCACTGCATAACTCCAATGAAATGCGATAAATTTCATAGTCGTACACATAATTGGATGTCTGAGCACTTGTTAAAAATATGGAAACAAAGTTCCGGCTTGCGAGTCCCACCAGTTGAATATGAGATCATCGTGCTAGTAGCTAACTAACCTGTCATAGTAGGTATTACTCTAAATAACTAAATAGCCCTAAAATGACAATTAGCAATCAGATTTTGAAAAGACGTACATGTTTTTTCCCTGTGATTGCAAGGTAGTTAATAGATGAATAAGTACTCCGTACACTGAACAGTTAGTGGAGATGGACTGAAATGGCCATTTGTCTCACCGAGGCGACCTCGTCGCTAGCGTCGGAAAAGATCAGATTTACGAGTCTCGTTGTTGGCAACATTAACCAGGCGTATATGTCTTGGGTAAAGCCGCCATCTACGTCATGCTACAGTAAATTTTATCCATCGTGTTTTAATATCTGTTGAACATTTTAATTCGGAAATTATAATATTTTAATTTGAGACCAATGGAAGCCAATATTCATTGAAACTCTTATTTTTACAAGAAATAAGAACTCTAATATGCGTTATTACGCCATAGACCACCCCAGCACCTACACATTCGAGATGAGACAGTGTACTGCATTCAGCTCTTCAAGAAACTGCCCTGTAAGGACTGTCGTCTCTTCTTTCTCTAAATTTTACGTTATTCCTACTGAGCTTTTCTTTCATTCTATATTTTAAACCAACAAAATGCACTAATTAAAAAACAACAAAATACATATACACTTCACATTAGGTGCCATCTTGTACATGTTTCGGCACTAAGGTGCCATCTTCAGGGAGTTTATCAACAACAAACGATCGTAAGTTCAACACGTATCTCAGGATCTTTTCGCCCTCATTTCCATTATACAAATTAAAAATCTTAAATGTTAAGACACCAGGCTACAGATGTCAACAGGTACAAGTCCACATCGTTGTGTGGTAATGTTGTTGTTGTTGTTACAAAAATGTGGACACATACTGTTGATGTGTAATCGGGAATTTTAACAGTTTAAGATTTTAATTATTATGATGAAAGATAAGGCGAATAGCGCCTGAAATACGTGTTGGACCTGCGATCCTATGTCGTGGATAAACTCCCTGACGATGGCACCTTGGTGCCGAAACATGTCAGAGTTGACACTTAATGTGGTGTATACTTTATTATCTTATTTTCCTCTTATTTATTTCTTGTCTGTATTTTGTTCCTTTTCATTCATTCTTTCTTTACTGTAAGTCACTTTATTTAATTCCTATGTTTTACGACACTGTACCAAGTGTGTTGATTACGTGACACGTATTAGATTTTAAGTGTAATTTTAAATGGTAAATTAAAACTGCTGTCAGAAATTGCCAGTAGCTTTTCGACGTTTATCCTTAAATGTGCATGAAAGGACTTTGTAACACTACAGTATAGAATAATTAGATTATATTCAACAAAAGATAATTAAGTTACCTAAGACAGATATTATAAGCATTGTCACTTACATAATTCTCTACATCACTCGTAACTGTTGTGTATTACATTTATAATACTCTTTATTCTCCTCTGTTAAACTCTGCGAACAGTAGAGCATCGTCAATATCCTTATGTTATGATCCCTACAGTATCAATATTTTTCGTAAATTTATTCCTGGAACATCCTTTCATCCTTTTCGTAATAAAGTTTTGAACTGTAATATTAGAGACAGGGTAAAAAAGAAGACACTTGTGAATATTTGAATTGTCTCTTGAGCCACTCCTACGTTTAAACAATCTCAGGTAGTTCTACTACGAATTTTAAATTGTGAGAATCTAACTTTAGATTGTCGGTGAAAATAAAACGAAAGTTAAACGTCAAAATATAAAGAGCAAGTCTTTGAACGGGAAATTCACAATATGAATTGAATTCTTCCTCCATTGAAACTCTTTTCTTTTTCCAACTTTTTTTGGCTTCCGTGTGTCAAGGTTCCCTCCCCCCTTTTTTTTCTCTCCTTTACTTACTACTTTATGAAATCTTTATGTAGAGGACCTGAATTACAGATTCACGAAGCATACCGTTTTTCTTTTCATTTATTGCATGTCATTCTACACTTCTTTATGTACAGAATGTTCGGGTGCTGTCGCAGAAAATCCTAATAAGTCAAGTAGACCCTCAAGCGATGTCGTGTCATTATGTCCTACAAGACCGTCTCTGGATTCATCGAACAAATTGAAACCTTCTTGCATCACAGTTATATTTTAATTTTCCCCTCCATTTATTCTCCACTCCTCATTCCAATCAGTTTTGAATGTAACTTGGTAGAAGGAAGCAATATTGGAGCACTACAGTAGAGCAAACGCTTCGCGGGAAGCACTCCACAGGTCTGATGGCGAGTGAGGGGAAAAGTAGCACTGCCGCCAACTTAAACTGCTTTCACCTGGCTTCCTTCTTCAAAAAAAAAAAAACTCTCTAATTTTTCTTTCCGTTCATTTGCTCCGTCTTTTGTTCATGTAAATCTCTTCCTGTACTTCCATACGCTATTTCAGAGCTGGTTCCTGTAGTCACAACGCTCGACATGTGTACTCTGAAGTTACCCGATTTCCATGTCGGCCAGATTAAAAGACATCCTGGCTAACATATTTGTGCTAGTCCTCAGCTTCGTCATTATCAATCAAGAATTGCAACTAACCCTCTTTCGGTTTCAAAATTTGTAAACACTATTATTGCTCCATCTTGATATTCTTCAAACAGGAAAATATATAGGCCAAGTCATCCCTCGCTCTTCATTACAATTTCATCACAATTCTCTATGTATTTGACAAATTGTCACGAAATGTAAAAAAATCCTGCATGTCAGAGAGACTATTCCACTTGAGGCCATTTATGGAAAGGACTGTGTCTGGGCTCCTTATTAGTTTAATTTCTCCGTACTTCTTTCATGTCTTCATTTCGTGCCAGCAATGTTCCCTTCGGCATCTTTTTTTTCAGACGCCCTTGTTTCATATTCTTCCACGAAGTTAGACTAAAATTTTCACATTGATAAAAGGCAGTTAAATTCAATCTTTATGTTTTTAGATATGAAACACTTCCGCTATTAATTTTGTTGATGAAACCTGTTGACATCAACTAGAGAACAGTCTACTGAAATACATGCCTTCGCGCTCCAGAAGAAGGCAATATTAAAAGTCGTGTGCCTGAAAACCTCCGATCCACAATTGGATTGCGGTGCAGGTTCTTTTCTGACTTCTTTATGCGTTTCCTCGTCTGTGCTGGACTGTATACTGCAGTACCACGTTTTTGTGTCTTGGGTTTAAGGAAGACTTAGGACAGAAGTAAAAGTAAGAATAAAAAGTGGAGTGATGAAGGAGAAGAATTTGAGCTGCAGCTGTCAGCGGTCGCTCCTTCGGCGCCAAGCTTATGTGACAGTATTGCAGTGGGCTGTTGACCAACGTGACCTGAATTTCATCTTACAGGGCCCACAGTGCGATGTTATTATCGTTATCCCAGCTACAGTGTCATTGCAAAAGGTAAAGAATGTTAAACGTTTGAAACAAAATTAAATTAAAATGCAATTACACATGCAATGTCAATTTTAATATTACTCGTAGTTGTAACGTCAGAGCTGTTTTGCTATTTCTGTCACATGTGTTGACATTTGTCAGTTACGGTAGAAGCTGCGATATGTAGCAATGGATGATCCAGAAAGCTATATTAATTGGATGTAGACCAACAAACTTCTTGTATTTCACTCTTCCATCAGCCGCAGCTCACAGCTCCAATTCCATTGTTCTGTCATTAACTATTTCAATCTTTTTATTTATTTTTTATTTAATATAACCCCAATTCTGCACCATATCCCGTTAAGTAGTGATGAAAATGGAATAGACAGTTAGGCGGGTAAAACAGGACTGGATATCAGATGACAAATGAATGGCTGTATCTCTCCTTGAGGTTGCCAGATACACTAAGATACACGTGAATTATAACATTCTTATTCCGGGACAATATCCGGGAGACATTTGGTGCCGGATACCGAAACGTCTAGAGTAGTACTAAATATAAGAACATAGATGTACAGGGCTGCAACAAGCAACTTCACCAGGAATACATGTTTATCAATCTAGTGTGCAGCAGCCGAAGAGAATAATCTAAACAACAAAAACCTATTAATGCGGCAAGTTATGCTACACACACACACACACACACACACACGCACGAGGGGGTGGTGATAAGTCATTAGCCCGACAAGGAAGGAAACAAGCTACAGCAACCAAACTCGGGATTTATTCAACACACCCCCACGAAGCTCAATAAAATTCTTAGCCCGTTGCGCTAACTATTGCAAACCACTCAAAAAAAATTCAGAATGTTGTCTGTCCAGCCAAGTCTCCGCGGCAGCAATGACCTCTGCGTCGGACGAAAAATGGCGACCTTTCAATTGTTATTTCAGTCCAGGGAATAGGTGGTAGTCCGACGGGGCCAGGTCCGGAGAATATAGTGGGTGATCAAGACAATGGAAACCCAGGTAGGCCAGTTTCATCTGAGTTGCAAGTGCCCGGTGAGCCGGGGCATTGTCGTGGAAGAACAAGACACCCTTGGTGAACTTCTCGCGGCGTTTTTCCTTCAAAATGTCCTTCGATTGCACCAGCAGATGTGAGTAATACTCCGCGTTGATGGTTTGGCCCTTTGGAAGATTATCAATGAGGATGATGCCGTCTTGATCCCAAAAATTCGAGGCGATAACTTTTCCAGCAGATTTTTGCACTCGGAATTTTTGGGGGCGGGGCGGGGTGAACCGTTATGCCGCCACTCCATTGATTGTTGATTTGTCTCCGGGTCATAGTGACAGAAACAGGTTTCGTCCATTATCACCAATCGCGACAGGAAATCATTTGGATCACGCTGAAAAAATTCCAAATTTGCTCAGAAAACTGGCACCGTTGAATTTTTTCATTCACGTTCAGGCATTTCGGGACCCACTTCGCGGAGAGCTTCCGCCTGTCCAGATCTTCATGAACGATGGACCCAACCCGCTCACGTGAGATGTCCATTTGCTCAGCTATTGATTTAGCCGAAGTCCGGCGGTCTTTCAACATTAGCTCGTGAATTTGATCAATAATCTCCGGGGTGGTCACTGTTTTGGTTCGTCCAGGAAGAGGCGCATCACAGGTGAAAAAATCACCACGTTTAAACTGGGCCACCCACGTTTTTACGGTGTCATACGATTGTGCATGTTCTCCTAATGTTTCTGTCAAAATTGCGTGAATTTCCTTCGGCGCCTTGCTTTGCAGGAAAAAAAAACTTGATGACAGCTCACGTCTCCATGTTGTTGAAATCACGCGCGTCGCCTGACATGCTTCCTTTCAGCCTCTGTAACAAGAAAAGACTTGCAATTCGGTACATGAACAGACCCCTCTTTACAACGACACTATCGATTCCGTCGTACGACGTGGGGAAGTAGGTCGGGCTAAGGACTTATCAGCACACCCTCGTGTATGTGTGTATATGTATATGTATGTATATATGTGTGTATATATATATTACGTATTTATATATATACATACATACAGACAGACATACATATATACATACATACACACACACAATTAATAACCTTGTAATATTTTACACTGTGTACTTATGTACTTTACAATTAGTATCATTAATTTTAATAATATAGGTACAATATTTGTTAAACATGCCATAGACAATATAACTACTGCTGCCGTTAATTTATAAAGAACTATACTGTTGTAAATGGGATCCCATGACATTGACGAATTGTATACACCGGCATTTAAGTTTTTGTAAATATTTTGGCCTGACGATGGCCTGCATAGGCCGAAACTCGTCGCCACTATTTGAATTAGTAAAATATAAAATAGTTGTTTCTGACGAAGTGTATATTTTTATTTCATTTTAATACTAAATATACAGTTTGTTAAACATTTGCGGTACGTATATTTTACTCTTGTGGGCCAGGTATCTCAGTCGGTATAGCGACTGATTACGGGCTGGACGGTCCGGGATCGTATCCCGGTGGGAATGAGATTTTCCGCCCGTCCGGACCGACCTTGGGGGCCCACCCAGCCTCCTGCAAAATGGGTACCGGGTCTTTCCCGGTAGTAAAGTGCGGCCGGGCCGTGCTGCTGACCACTCACACCATTCTAGTGCCGCGGTCATAGAAGAGTAGTGCTATACCTCTACCCACCCTCTGGGCCACACCGTGCCTGTAACGGGATCACTTTACCTTTATATGTTACTCTTCAATGAACGAGGGTGGAATAAATATAGTATCAGAGGGAGACATAATACATACATACATATATCATGAAGTTTATTCCTGTAACATATGAAGTATCTCAGTAGGTTATAGACTTACAGAAAGGAGGCTAAGTCTTAGCGTTCCTGAAGATTATATAAACATAATTTTCGAAATTTCATGATGTCTTGAGTTTTCCAAACACAACCTTTTAGACTCTTGATCTGCTTACGTCGTCGCTGGATTCATTGCTTGAAACCAGCCGTTTCTAAGAGCCCCAACTGAATTTGAATATTTATATCTGTTGACTTAAGGAGGTGCGCTTTTCAAAATGATCTGTTTGGAGAAATCAGTAGTCAATTATGTATTTAAAAGAAATATAATCTTGAACTGCTTGACTCAGACAACAAAGACACTAACTCCTTTCCGGAATTCCATAACTGTTTACTAGTAAACACGGCGTAACTTTCAAGAAGACTTCAAAACCAATGTGCAACGCTGTGAGAACCTTAGATCTTGCCTTATATAATTCTGCCTGTTCCAGCAGTGCAGTTCGTGCTCCTTGGACCACCACTGTGCTTTGCGCAGCACAGTGAAACATAAGAACAAAAACATCCACTATTAAACACAGATGTGAGGGTCACGCATTAAAATGGAAGTACATGCGTTTTTAAAATTCTCATTTAATCAAATTCTTTTGCTTTTCATTTTGTAAAGAATTGCTGTAGATTATATAGCACTTTGTGTAATGTTGGCTAAATTATTTTAATATTTTTATTATACTCTCCTCAAGGAAACGAGGAATATTATTGGTATTTCTAAAAGTCTTCCGAATTTACAATGTGTCTCTATCATAGCCTAGTAGGGAGCAACAGCCCTTAGCTGTTCATCATGATTCCTTCCGGTGAACGATATTCGTTGCGGCAATAAACCAGCAGTTTGACGGATTGATCCGTCTCATGAACCGTCTCTAAACCAGTATTTCATGCATTACGGCTTCCAATTAGAAGTTTGCTTTTATTTAATAACCTTCTCGGTGACTGAGAAGAATTTAAAACCGCTATAAAACTTCCCGAATTTCCTAGAACATGCCTTTACTATCCTCTCTTTGTTCGAGCTGAAGCAAAGAAATATCATGAGTCTGGTTTCCTGCTTGTTCGGACGACTATGTGATATATGTCTCCACGATTTATCGCTGCCTGGCAGTGTTCAGTATTGAGTAGGATGCAGTGTCTGGGAAGTGTCAGAAACACCTTTTAAAAGTGGTAGGAACAAAAGGTGCTGTGAAGCGCGACTCTGTGTTTACACGTCTGTCATCACTCTAGAAGGAACAGGAATTAAAGAAACAGTGGTTGTTAGAAGATTTCACTATCAGAGTGCGCAATTTACATTATTTAGTAAAGGTCTGAGGGCACTGACTGCCACATTAATGACACTTTTCCAAACAGTGGTGCTAAATCTGGAACGGAAGGCAGAAAATTGCTTATTTGATAGCTCAAATTGAAGGAATGAACCGTAAAACTGAAAGTAAATTTATGCGTAAATTTGCCCTGTGCTTCATTTAGCTCGATGCTGTGAATACAGATGTGGAAGTGGAGGTGTATATACATTCGAACTTTGTCATTGTATAGAAGTTTCTCTTCGGCCGCCTTAGCCTAGCAAAAAGACCCTCGATTTATATTGAATAATAGGCTGATTAGCCCGGAGAACCAGTCAATACGCTTGAGTGAAGAACAAACAATATCTGCCTGGAATCGAACCAAGATCCTTCAGTGGTCCTACCCTAGGCCTAATCTTATAGTAACTGAAAAAAAATCCTGGCTGCATAAAACTAAAAGTTGCCAAACCAGTTAATTAACCTGTCACTAACTAACTAATCTATACTAAACTACTTGTTAACCTACTTATGTAACTTGTCCGTTGCACAATGATTGGTTAGAGCTGCGCCAGTCAAAACGTAGTAAAATAAGGAGCATAACAAGCAAGATACAAGAAGAAATGAACTAAAAAATTAAAAGGTACCAGGTAGAAGAAGAAGCTTGAGGAAAATATGATATTGTACAGAGGAGAATGAAGATAGAGAATGCTGAGAAAAGAAAGCTTTGAGGAAAAATGTGAAGGTGAAGAAGGAAAACGATAGAATAAAGAATGAGAGGAAGATAGAGAGGAAAAGGAACAATAAAACAAGAGGGACCTAGACAAATGAGTAGGAAGAGGAGTATAAGACAGGTAAGGTGCAAGAAAATTGTAAGTAAAGCGAAAGAGAATTAGAGGAAGACCGCGACGGGGAAGAAAAAATAGAAAAAAGAAACAGTGATATTGTTTTCTATACCATCGCCATAATATCTGGGTAGCTAAGCAGTGTATTGACTGAAGTACAGCCTACACGATAGAGAAGTCGGAGTGAAGTTTCTGGCAAAAGCACAAGTTTTTCTCTTATCCATATCATCCACAACAGTTGTGAGGCCCACGCACTCTCCTATCCAGTGGATATCCAGAGTTCCTTTTCCGTAGTTAAAGTGATCGGGACAGTAACTCAATCACGCACTTTCATCCCGTGGGGCAGTTAAGAATGCATGATCCTATACTTTTACACGCCTTATATCTTCATGGTATGGCGTTCAATTGTGCACATAAATAACTTAGCTTCCCACCAACAATAACATTCACAGACATTGCCACTGTCCTGATTTCCGTTGTTGAAAACGTATATAAAATTTGAAGAATTCCTAATTTTAACGGGGAAAACAGGAAGTTGTATTATACATGGAAATTGTAGCAGCAATTGGAAAACAGTTTTGTTGTGTGAACTGATCGAATGTGAGGCAGCCTTGATTTATAAGGGGCAACAATTCAGGTATGTGTTGTTAGTTATGGAATTTTGAAATATGGAATATCGTTACAATTGTGTAACTGCCAAAAAATTACGGCCATTACCAAATGCATGCAGCGTATAATTGAGTTAAACGACTGTTATAAATTGAAGGATTTTTATAACAAAAGCCTTTTTGTGCATTCCGAACCAACGTGGCGTCTCGCGGAAAGAGCCAGAGGCTTTATAGTGCTGCGACTGACGAAATGAATGATACAGGCTATAAAGCCTTCTAACCTGAAGATGGTAGCAGTATACTTCCCCGACACTTCGGTAACTAGTTACCACAGAGCATTGTATTATACGCTAGAAAACCCCAACATGTGGTGCACATTCCTCTGGGTTGGAGGATAATAAAACTGCCAACACGGAGATGACCTTGACCTGAACATAGCAGTTTTACCTTCTTTCGAAACCTTGGTACTGTACAGTACAACAAGGCTGAACAGACCAGAAGACAGCAATCTTCATTCTCAGTTGATAAATTGTAATTATTTTGTTTGCTTACTGAAAGAACACTTTAGTTAGCCTATTTGACAGGTTATAAAATCGGTTTATTAGGCAGTCAGAATCCGTGTAAATCAATCACTCAGTTGACAGGGCGAGCCAGGATAAGAATTTATTAGTCAATATATCACGTAATTAGTTCATAAAACGAAACGAAAGTTCTGAGCGTTTAGAATATCGAAAGACACGAAAAGGGGCCGCACAAACATTAACACATTCAGAATTCGTAAATGTAAGCAGTGCCTGATACGGTCCATCACAATGTAAGTATCAGCGGTACCCCCCAAAAAAGCGTTGAATTTAAGCTATAAATGATCAAATTCAGTTTCTACCTCACGGTAAACATGCACTGGCTCCATCACTGTCCGTGTAATTGCACAGACGGTTAGCCGCTGGCATCTCACCGCAGTGCACCGGGTCTAATCCCAGACCAGTGCGTGTGATGGATGAAGTGGCACTAGGACAGATTTCTCTCTCTCATTGCTTCTGTATTCCTTTGTCAATATCATTTCATCAATGCTCCGTATTCATTTATCACCGACACTATTTGCACAGACAAGTTGGTTACTGTTGTTCAAGGAAAATCGTGAGGGCCAATTACGCACAGTAGCTGGGCAAAGTCAAGATTTATTTTTTTTTTTGAAAGCTCAATATATCCTTTGAGCAGTGCCCAACTTGATAAGCTAAATAATCTTTAGCTAGTCAAATTATGGCCCTGCGTTACGGAAACCTAAATGTCATTACCGTGCCCACACGGACCTGATACTAGTCAATGTCATGAGCCTGAAGGATCCAATCAACATACTCCAATATATTTATTTTAGAGCCATTATCGTAAAATTCTGCAACTATGCCTAGATCTTCCAAATTATCTCCTTCCTTCAGGTTTTCCGAAGAATATGTCGTAAACGTTTGCTATCCATCCCATCTGTAGCAAATGCTTCGTCCTTGAGTTCATGTTCCTAATATATCAACAACAAAGTTCATGGTGTATATGGTAACCACAATGTATGAAAGGAGAAACCTTACTAGGCCTACTGCAATGTGTTACAAGCCACCAAAGCCATTTGTCTGTTATATATTGTTATATGCTTCTTTTATAACTTCAGTTACAAATCGTGATGTAAATGAAAGTGGAACAAAGAAACAGCATCATGCGTTTTTTGAAGTTGTTAATGAGAGGCCGCAGGGTGATAATTATGCTGGTAATTGAAATCCAGGACCAGTAGTGGGAGGGTTGACTGCCCCCTGCAAATCGTGCTCAAATGGAAAGGAGAGAGGGATGAAAATCATAATCAAGGCAGAGAGCAAAGAAAATGGCGGCCATTAGACAGGCTCATTAGGTGGTGCAGACGAAATATCCGGGGTTCGCAGCCACTGCTACTGTTGCGTCGGCTAAGGTTTCGTGAATTTGATGCCGACTAATGATTACGTCACTTTTAAGGAGTGGCTCAAAGCAAAAGATTGTACTCTTTCGTAGATCTTCTTGCTCCTTGTATGCCATTTAGTAGAACATGCGCTCTTTACAATGAACGCCACGGTCGGGTTCTTCAGTATGCTTGAGTTCTGGATTTCGAATATCGTCCCAGCAACGAAGTAGTCCATATGTTTGATTTTTGGGAATTCTTCGGCAAGCGGCGCGGCAGTACGGCATATTAGAATGTGTCGCTTCCTTTAATATCTTTCTGTTTCATTTTCCACCAACAATTCCATCATATCGAACCTATAAACTGAGGTACTGAATGCTAAAGTACACATTAATAAAGATATAAATAAAGAAGGCAAATGTTGTCTTTGTGCTACATATGCCCTGAAAGCATATAGGTTGAGTAGAAATATGGTTCCACTGTTTCTTAACGTTTGTGCTAGATGGAGGTGGGTTGTAAACTTCACGCTCTGGCCGTTTTAAACCCGAAAAAGCCCCAGTACCCTTTGGATAACAGACTAGGTGGGTCCCGGAATCGGTCTGGAAGCTTTGGAGAGGAGAAAATAAAAGTTTGGAGATAGATTGAGCCCTAAAAGTTTATATTTAGAAACTTGAACTCTTCCGGCATTCATATGTCAAGTTGTCCCTGTTAATAAACATAATGCTATGGAAGTGTATCAGGGACCTACCTCTACAGCTAGATCAATGACTCTAAACTGAAATAAATACGCGAAGTACGAATGCGGATTATACTTCTGTCCTTCCTTCCCCGTTAAGCCTAGTTTCTCTTTCTCTCTCTTTTACCGATGTTTATAAAGTTGCCGAAATAAACTACATTGACTGACTGACACAGAGAAGAGTATATTAATATTTTTCCAACACATGATTATCAAAAAAAAAATAGAACTTTTTCATGTAGAGTCTCATGGCCAGCATTGCTTCTGTAATTTGGAATGAAAAGTAAATAAAAATTCCTCCGTGCACAGCAAAACCATCCACTGTGATCTGAGAACAACTTACTACAGAAAATCCGTTTCATGCCTAGTAAAGAAAGTTAGGTCAAGTTCCTCAAGCTACGAAGAAGAACGCAGTGCAATGTTCCCTTCTATGGATTTTAGATTTATTTGTCATATTATAGATTATTCTGAATAGGGTATTAATCAGAAGAGTAGTAGTACTTTCACAATCCGGCCGTATTACCCCGGGGAAGTCTGGAGGCTTGGGAAATGGGTAGACCGCAGCGTGATGGTGGAAGTGTTGACGAAGAGCATAATCCCTCCTGGGAATTTTACACCAGCCCTCCAGCCTCTGAAATAGCTGTGCCATATTCTATTGGCATCCAATTACTTCTTCACTTAAAAGTAACGTATTTTATTCTAATTTGTGAAACCTTTCACAGTATTAGGAGAATGATCGAAATTTAAATAAATAATTACTTGAACATGACTCGTCTTTGTGTGTCAGACGTCACAGAGACATTAAACGTTGAAACTCATTAGTACTGTGCTAAGAGGCGGTAAATAAGGTCTTCAAACGCATACGGGCTATGCGGGTCACAATGCAAATTTGTCAGGTGACACGCAAGCCTGCCAACATCCAAGCATTTCAGTATCACTTCAACTGTTGGATACAAACTAACAAAACAAAGATCGGCAGAGAGAGAGAGAAAAAAGAAGAGACAAATAAAATAGAAGAAAAAAGAACAGAGGAGGAGAAGTAAATAAGAGAAAAATTATGTCAAAAAGGAAAATCTAAAGAGAAAAATTAAAGCATGAAATTAAAGTGTAAGAGTAGAAAAACAAATAGAATGAAAGAATGAAATTAAGAGGACGAGAAAAGAGATGGAGAATAAAATGAAGAAGGAGGAGTAGGAAGGAAATCATAAAAGATAGAATAAAGTAAATTCAAAGAAAAAACAAAAGAGAAATACAGGGAGAACGAAATGAAAGAAGAGAGAATAAAAGGAAAGAGAGCTTCGAGAACAAATAAAGAAACAACGGTGAAAGCAGGAAAGAAATAATACACAAACCAGCAAAGATGTTGTGAGAATGCACGCGTACGTTGCGGGGCATAGTGTTAATGCGTTTCGACTCTTTATCTTTCGGTTGTTTACCACCGCTCTATCTCTGACGTGTCCTCAAGAAATACATTTACGAGGCCGTAGACGGAACTGGTCTACTTCAGTAGAGAGATAAGTTGCGGGCTTTTGTGAACACGGTAATAAATTTCGCGTTCCATAAAACGCGAAAGTTTCTTTGATTAGCGGAAGAGTTCCTAGTTTATTAAGAAAGACTCTTCTGTGTGAAGTTAGCTTCAAAAGAAAGGATGTATTGGCTCCGAATGATGTGATGATTTTCATGACTACGCAGGAAAAGGAACGCTGTGGTGGCTAGAGTGTCATGAAACTAGGTCTTAATGGCAGTCGCCGAATGTATGTGTGTAATATAAAATTTGAGGATAAAGAACATACAGAAACAGAGCAGTAATTCGAACCACAGTTGCAGAGTGCACTATAATCAGAATTTTTTCCTCAGTCACTTACAGCGTACTGTACGTTGTGGCGGAGCAAGAACCTCCTTAAGATGATGGATTGAGTTTCCATGGGGAATTCCCGCTCTCCCATAAATTTGTTCGACCTCTAGAACACAAGAAACATCTTTCCAATAACCATCAATCCTTGTGAAGGAGCAAGAGACTAGCAGGTAGCGCACATACAACGTAACCACAGTTCGTGTTTTTACTCACATGATTTCCTCTTCTTTCTACTGTTCAATCCTCTGAAAGTAGGTAGATAGTGTTACAACGGATGTAAAAGAAATGCGGCCTTAACGAATGCTAATGATGAGTTTGATTTCGTATCGCTTTGCTTTCCAACTTTGCTTCAGAACAAGGGTCCTTAACCTTTTGGCGCCGGAATTATTTTTTTAATTTTAGCACACCCTGTATATAAAATGTGAATAATACAGGAACCAAATACGTTACAATTATGAAACAAACTGCATTTTGAAGAGGAAAAAACGGAGAGTATATACAATGTTTAAAATATTCAGTACTTATATTTGTTGAATAAATATATAAAATGCAACTTTAGAGGTTAGCGGTGCGGTTCGACCACTATAGTTGACATTAGGCGCCAAAATGTTAACCTTTGTTTGCACCATGAACCCCTATGCGACTGGTGAAAACTACGGTCCTCGTCTCAGAAAAGTGTATTTAAATGCATTCTGTAAAATATATAGGTTTTTATATTGTATCTATATCTTACAATCTATGTTGTAGATTGTATTACAAGTACATATTGCAAAAACTAAAAAAAAATAACAAGTATGTATTATGCTAATGTATGACCGTCTTTATCAATCCATTTATTCAATAACAAAACTATATACAAATTTAAGAGATACGCAACTTGAAATGAAATTTTATGTTTTTTAAAGAAACGTTTTAGTGCGAAGGCAATGTATTCTGGTTTCTTTGTCAGGCTATAATAATTGCAGATAGTGAGATTTTTTGAAGTTAACAAACAATTTTGGAGTGTAGAGCCCATAAATTACATTGTTGCCTACATTCATTTTTGCAAGTACAGCTGAATTTCAGTTAGAGGCAAGTGAAAATACAGGTGCAATTTTTTTCACATCCCAGTTCATGGCCCCCCTGAACTCTATCCTCGGACCTCTTGGGGGTCCGTGGACAAGAGGTTAAGAACAGATGCTTTAAACTATGCAGTTATTTGGGTTCGGGCAAACCAGGCGGGGTGTGAGTAAAATAGTACACATCAGCTTCTGTTACACGCTGAAGATGTTAATATGCTCAGCGGTAGCATAAATACTATAAAGAAAAACACGGAAGATTTGGTAGCTGTTAGTAAGAGGATTCTAGAAATAAATGATGAGAAAACTAAATCATGTCTCGAGATCAGAATGCAGGACAAAATCACAGCATATAAAAGATATATAATAAACCCGTTGAAAGTGTGAACCATTTCAAATATTTGAGAACAACCATAACAAACACACATTGCATTCTTGAAGAAATTAAGAGCAGACTGGAGTCAGGGAATGTTTGCTATCATTCGGTGCAGAATATTTTGTCTTCCAATTTGCTATCCAAAATATGACGATTAAAATATACAGAACTTCCATTGTGAGAAATACGACCAACAGATGCATATACAGATGTGTAAATTTATTGTGTTATAAAGAGCGTAGCCTGCTACATGTTTCGACTACGTATTTTGGTCATCTTCAGGGAGGTGTCCTTTGAAGGATAAATTGCATAGAACGTCAAAATAATTTAAGTCATAAACGCACAAAATTGTACGATTCAAATAAAATCTTAAAAGCCTACGTTAAAATATAGAATATTGATAAAATTATTTGTGCTGAGTTGCGTGTTGATATGTTGTGACAGCATCAAAGCGGAGTTGGTGGTGTTGTGTCTGCTGGTCTCGTTGTGCGGAGTACAGCAGTTCACGTGGATGGTGTCGCCACGTACATGACATACCAACACGCAATTCAGCACAAATAATTGTATTAATATTTTGTATTTTAACGTAATTTTAAACTCTTATTTAAAACTTTGTAAACTAAATTATTCTGCCGTTCTATGTAATATACCCCTCAAAGAACACCTCCCTGAATATGGCCACAATAGGTGGTCGAAATATGTAGGAGACTAAGCGAATTGTTATGCAATAAATGTATATATCTATATGTGCACTTGTTGGTCGTATTTCTCACAAAGAGTCATCAGTGCAAGGTCATGAATCATTTGAAATACAAAACTTATTTTTGCATGGTGTTCTGTATAGTTGTGAAACATGGTATCTCACATTGAGGGAGGAACATATGGTGGGGGTTTTCGAGAATAGGGTACTGAGGAAGATATTTGGGACTAAGAGGAACGAGGTAACAGAGAGTAAGGGAAACTGCATAATGAGGAGATTTATGGTCTGTACCCCTCACTAAATATTAGTCCCTTGATCCAATTAAAAAGAATGAGATAGACAGGACATGTGGTACGAATGGGGGAGAGGACGGGTGCACACAGGATTTTGGTGGAGAAGCTTGTCTCAGGATAGGAGCAGGCGACTTGGTCTTGTGAATGCGATTATGAACACACGGGTTCCACAAAATGCAGGGATTTTCTTGATTCGCTGAAGGCCTATTAGCTTCTTAATAAGGACTAAGACCCATGGAATTATATATTTATTTACTTGTTAGCTTCTTTGTTATTAAACATCATACCACGAGAAGTATGGAGGAGTAATGTTAAAGTGGACACTTGGTGATCATTTTACGCATCGGCAGGTTTTCCTTCCATTACAACTGCATAGGAGACGCGGCGCCTGCCAGATTTAGTGTGAACGGTGTGGATATAAGATAATTTCCTTCTTCTTGCGGTAATAGAACACCGATTCCCAGGTCGTCCAGTTACTAGCTTGGTATTTCATTCGGATGCAGCAGGATAGTATTAAACTGAGTGATCTTGTAGTTACGATAGAGAAATGAACAATATTAATAAAGAGGAGATCCTTGAGCAGCTATGCCAGTGTCAGATTCTCAAGACAGGATGAGCTCAGTGAAGTTCCAACAGGCCTATTAATAACAGCATACACTCGAATATAGACTATGAAAAAATACGCAACAATTTTATTTCAAAAATATGAAGGAGTAAACCACTTGCTATCTTCAGATCTAGATGGCAAGGCAATGTTCAAATATATCTTAAATACCTCGTAATTTGTTAGCAGTGTGTATTTTGTGTGTTCGTTGTTTTTCGCGACCATTTCAGGAAACCGGTTTAGGCCTAGAGAACGTCGAATGATTGCAATCAAGTGTACGAAGGTGTAAATGGAAGGAAAGAGTGGAAGAGGTCTTGAATAAGCAGGATAGTAACGCGAATTTCATTTGTGCGTATTGCATTGTGTGTGGTGTGAAGGTTGTATGGAACCATGATCTGGATACAATGCAGAAAGAAGCGGTTGCATCTTGCATGGAGAGTCTGAGATAAACCGCGGGCATCCCGCTTTCTTCCTTCGCATTAAAAAATCCCCAGCCTGAAATCTCGGATCCGAAGGCCGTCTATCCTGACAGAGGGAGTTCATGATTTTCCTAATTCCCTCCGCGAAGACGCCAGGCTGTTACATCAAGCTAGGCCACAGCCGCAACACAAGTTCCTGTTTATTGTTCGCTAATCACACTATGCACTTTGGGCTGCTATAAGCGTCGCTAAATGAAGCACAAATAAATCAACAATAGAGAGTTTCCATTGGGGATATCCAGCCTACATGAGCAGGCGAAGCCAGGACTTAACTAAAATGAAGGTCTAAATCATTAGGCGTCGGATGCCTCGTGTAATCGGCACCTTCTGTAGTAGCCTACACCCTCGCATGCGAATTGCAGAACCGCTGAGATAGCCTTTCATCTATTATGTAGCAGGGGCCGTGTTCGACCCCGGCGCTAAGAATAACATAATCTGCCGTACGAGTGAAACCAAAACAGAGATATCAGCAGCAGCGGATGTTGTTGGCATTAATAAATGTCTGGTTTCCTAATGTTAGGATGTACCAAAACAAGCACCAGGTGTCCCTGCTGATCCTTTTTGCGATCCATGTCGTCAGGATGATGTCAGAATGATGGTTGTTTTGAACACTGGAGGCGAGATGGAGTAATTTTTTTTTATTAGTTCCTCTGTCTACGCTTTGTTCCCCTGCACCTCATCCCTTGGATTCAGGGATATGTGACTTACACTTGGGTAACGCGCAACTAAGACAAGCTTCATTTATAATGAACACCTTATGCATCTTCCGAAAAAATAAACGACAGGAGTCAATAATAATAATCGACTGCGAATTCCTTCTGACACTGTTCTGCGTATCAACACCTGTCTCGTAGCACTATAGGTAACTAAGTGTAACTAAAAAAATGAGGTATAATTTTCTTACAAATTGTCACTCAACGTTTTGTACACTAGACCCTCTCGATCGCGCAACCTGAACACTGCACCACCTAACGACAATTTGAAAAGAGTTTTACTAATGTAAACCGAAAATATTGTAACATAAACTTGAAAGAACAGAAAAGAACGGCGCTATATTAGGAACAGAGAAACAAATGAAGAGAGATAAGGAAAAGAATGGACTTTTTGGATGAAACACGTAGCATTCCTGTTTCGTATTGGGGATTTCCCGCCTTCACTTCTCGGCAAGTTTTATTGATATTACTGATATTTCAGAGGAACCTGGAGTCTCATCTATAAGGTAGGTGGGTGATAATGATAAATGTAATTCAAACAGCGGAAAAACAGCAGATCTGAAACAGGGACAGATTTGCTACATTGTGGTTAAAATTTCTCTCACCCCGATATAGTACTATTTAATCGGCCACTACCGCTTTCCTTCATACGTTATCTGTTTTTGTAACCGACGCTTGAAAGCCTGTGTAGACGAAACAATGCTCTTAAGTGGTCTTCGGACGAGTTTAGCGCAGTTGGCATAGGCATGTTGAATCTCCAAATGCTGCGCAGGCTTTGTCGTGCCGCAGATTGTTGTATTGTTTGATGTGACGCCTACTGGTCTCGTAGAAATTTACCACCGTTTCGGAGGAAACTGTTGCTTCCCATCTTCAGGGTAGAAGGCAAGGACAGCATTTTTCCGCAAAGGGTTTATAATATTCCTACTAAACCACTCGGTGTCACATCTCATTAGACAGCATTTCTCCTGCTAGCCACCCTGCGAAATATAGGCCTCACATATTTGTCATATGCACCAATTAGTAAACTATCCTGTTAACCAAGACGACGAGAATTCGCCACCCGAATTTACGTCTAGGAACAGTTCACTCTTCTGTTGTCAGTTTTCCTACTTTCAGCTCTTCGTTTTGACTTCTCTCTTTTGTGAGTCAGTTTTATTTTTCGCTTAAAACCTTTTAAATAACCAAATTCTTTCGCGTTGAAGGATTCTTTATCAAAAGATTATATTTCCCGAACTACACTCAGATCATATAAAGAATGAACACAAGTGGTGTGGGGCAAAGGCTGCCGACTGCTCACCCACCCCACCTACTCTACATACCTTACCTACATCAACTCCAGTAACAAACCAAGAGGGCATAGTGAAAAACAGAGCGATATTCAGAACACGTGTCGCAAATGGTGGGAGTGCCGCAGGCAATCGAAGGTAGAGAATCTGTTTACATTCTTTCTCTGGCCCGTCTTACATCATAAAATTTCCCGGCATTTGTAGAACCCCACATTGTATTACTGAAATAAGACAAGTGCACCATTGCATCTTTTGAAGAACCATTTAAATATAATAAAAAATTTACCCCCTCCCCCAATTCTGTGAAGTCTTTTTAATGTCAGCCTTCAATTTACACCTACACCTCTAAGTTTGTATTTTCCATGTTAACAAAAATCCAACCAGATGCAACAGTATGCAGATATTTATTCACTGCAAAGACACTCTGTATGTTTCGGGTGTCACAGCACCCATCATCAGTAGTACTAAAAACTGTAAACGCAACCACCGGTACAGGTCATAATACTGGTACAGCTACTTCCCTCCAACGTGGCCTGATCGGGACTGGTTTGTGCGAGTCGTGTTGAAAAAAAAATGTATTTTCCTTTGAGGTTAATCAACCACAATTTTGTACTTCTGTCTTCGTTCTTATGTCAGCTAGGAATAACCGTGTTATTTATTCCTTATATCTAAGTGGAAAATCATACGTAAAAGACGAAATATTTTACAGACGATTTTGTGTGGGATGATGTTCTGCTTTGTATTGGCTACTTCAGTCCATTTTTATCCCGGTAAAATAAGCTTAATAGGCGATCTGAAGAAAGTGTCAACTTCTACGCTTCTACAGGTTTGTGCCTGAAATTCTGTATGGCACAGACGGGACATTTTTCTGGTGTAAACAAAGTGTATACAGTTCGGTTCAAGAAACTGACAGCTGGAAAAAGTTAAATTAACCACTGCATATTTCTCGATTAATTTAACTTTATTAAATTGAACGTCTACAAACTCGCAAATTAGTTTATTTCATCCAAAATATTCCTCCTGAATTATCTTCTCTCACCTGGTATTACCTGAGTCCTAAATAGGGGGCGCATGTTTAAGTGTTCAGAACACTCATATAATAACTAATCCTGACTAGTTAAATATTGAATAATTAATTAAATAATTATTTAATTTAATAATAATATTTTGACCACATTATTAACTAAAATTTTTAATAACTTCAGTGTTATTTCAGAAACTTTAGATACCACTAATAAGGAATCTCTCATTCAACACGGTCCTGACCCACTTCAATTCACCACCCATTCTTATCATCGATGTACCTTCGATCCATTTTGCTAAGTAACCACGGTAACTCTCTGATAGCAGAATCAAAAGTTTCGACACCGCTCATACAGAAGCCCAATACTGTACACTTTCATGGGCCTGCGACGTCACATTCAAGAACTTAGATTATGTTTTGTCTAAATACTGTGTTCCAGCTACCTTCTCTGTCTCCAGAAGAATTTTGTTTACACCTTTCGTGCTTCCACACTGTAGCTCACGCTCCTGCCGACTTTTGACGCAAGGTTGGCAGACAGCAAGCAACACGGGCAGGCTCACAGTAATTAACAGGGGGGGCCATTTCCGGCGAGTGGAGAGGGGCACTGTCTGTTCCCACAGTCCAGTAGAGTGATATGCGACACTCAACACCACTGTGAGGCGTTGCCAGGGGGTCATTATGTATGTAAAACATCAGGAAGATTTAGGTTGCCAAATGATCGTCGCGGACAAACGAAACAACAAAAGCGCAGAGGATTTTGGTATGGAATGAAGTGACTGACTTATGAAAGTTGAATATCTTTTTGGCTCATGATTTTCTAGTGGGCTGCAGTGGGCGATGGATGGAAAGGATCTGGGATCATGCAAGAAGGTGAGCTTTGGTAGTCCTATTAGCGGTGTTCAGTCTTCGGGTTTTGGTAAAACGAGGTCGATTAATTAATAAGATTTTTTTTTAGAAGAATGATTTATGAAGATGAACGGTAAATGGAACTGGTTCAAGATCGCGTTCGGAAATTCTTTGGTACTAGCTGTTTTGAATCTTCGAGGTTTGTTACCAGAGACTTACTCAGACCTAATTAGTTGTTGATTTACTTGAGTAATTGTAGCCTTCACTCCCGAAAGTGAAGCTCTGTAATGTCGCAGCCTATCTGCCTTTCCGTCCCCGCACATTATCTCTGTCTTAACATCAGTAGCTCTGCCACGTGAGTCATAATATTTGTCACATTTTCCGAACTCACCGTGAATTTCCATTAGAGTAACCCCTTTATTGATTCTTGATTTAATTAAATTTGACGTAAAGGTTAAGATACCTACCACCCCACTTGACGTAACTTGATCTGACATGGAGGGTGCCGCTGACGTCAGCACATCCCCAACTTGCACGCACCCTCTGAGGTTCGTGTAGCTTTATCTACGATTGTTTGAACTTGGTTTCACAAATGATGTCATTGTTGCTGGTAGCTTATGGGATAACGGTTTTATCTTTTAGTAAGATTTACAGAGTAGTTGAAAATAATGTTTCAATTCGCAGCTAATTTAACTCTAGTTTAAATCCATTTCATAAAGAAAAATTATTCATCTCCATTATCGTGCAGTTAGGCAAGTAATAAAACTTTCTTATCTTGTTACGTATGAATATATGCGTAGGTAGGTTTGAGCTTGACTTAGAGTCTACGTTAAGTTGAATTTCAGTATGTGTCGGAATCATAAGAACCATGATCTATGGATTATTCAGATACATACAAAAATGGTACCAACAAATGCACAAAGCCTATAGAAATAGTGTATGCACACAATGAACACTTACGTGTTTCGGCCAACCATGTGGCCATCTTCAGTATGTAACATAAAATACGGTAGATGTATAAAATGAAATTATAAAAGTAACAGAGAGGTCATAGGTTCAATTACAGTTATAAGAGCCGATATTTTAAAAATGTCTCAATATACGTTATTACAATAAGAATGTGTTTATATTTGATTGGATTGTAAACGTACCTGGTTTCAGTTAGTAATTCACTATCCAAGAGAGTGTGTTGTACTGTGAATGGTACGGCAAACCACACTGTGCTGAGGTGCAACTGTGTGGTTTACCGTACCATTCTAATATGTCACGCCTTGTATCTTGGTAGATACGTATGAAATTTCGGAAGGAAATTTTCTGCACTTTGAGGTGAAGGTAGATGGTGTACTTACCTAGTAATACGTGTTTGCACTTTCGAGAAAATTGTGATTCTAATATGCATAGACATGAAAAATTCGGACTTTATGTGGATACAGCATCCTATTAATTTTACTAAGTAATACAGCTACAGAACTTAGAAACTCAGCACTAATAAGATAAGTGGCGAAAATGATATATTGAACAGTTCCGCTCTGTTTTCTTCGGACATGAGTACAAGTTGCAGAGTGATTTAGTGACGTGTTTTGCTCTTCAGAAGTGATCGCTTCAACAAAAAACTCTTCACTGATGCTTCTGCTGTGAGACGTTACTTTCATAAAAACAAGTAAATTCGAGGAGCTTGTAGTGAACACGGTGCTGTCTGGTACCAAGCAGGCTGACTGATTCTTAGCTATTTAACGATTATTTTAATCTGCTTTAGTTAGGCCTGCAATGCGTGGAATTTTATTGATACATTTAACTGCAATTGGGTTGACACCCGGTGGCAGTAGTACAGTACACATTTACACACAAACAATACATAGGACAAAACAGTTAACAAATAATTGGGAAGAGTGCGGGCCGTACCCCATTTTTGCGAGTTATACCCTGGCATTTGCCTTACAACTGAGGAAAAAGCGAGGAAAAACTTCAGTCATTGTAGCCGAAGAGCGCCAGTTAGCACGATGAAAACAGAATAAACAGAACAGAAAGTACATAATATTAAGAATACATAAACATTACAATAAAAATACATAATTTACAAAATTAAACGAAGGCATACAAAACATAGAACCATATTTACAATGATAAAAACGCAACCAAAGGAACATGAAAGAATGTGATAAACGAAAAAGCCACATAAGCAACAAACTTCATATGATCTATGGCGACCGAAATGCAAATAATATAGCAAGAAGCGGGCGTATCGGTAAAGACGTTCTGTTATTTAATTAAGTTACACACCCTGAAGGCATAGGGGGAATGGAGGTATAGCGCCACGCGTTCTCAGATTTTAGTAGATGGAATTGAATTATCAGCTAGAATCCAGGGATGATTGACTCACAAAGAGGAACACCCGTTACCACTTGAACAGAGTAATGGGCAGGCCCCAGGATAGGGTTGGATGTTGTGGAGCAAAGAAAATTCTCTTGTCCCTGCCAAAAATAGAATGCATGTCCTCTGTCGTCCAGCATGTAATCTAGTCACTATGGTGACTGAGCTATCCCAACTGCTCTGAACGTTTTAGTGGAGACAGAAATCACAGTCTGAGTCGGAAAGAACACGTAATAATCTTCGCTTCAAATTTAAATTCCAGTCGTTTCCTTGAAGGTGACAGCCCCTTTCCACCCCCTCCCACTTTCCTACGTGCAGACTTTTTTTCTTAATTCTCCATCCTGCACCCCTTCTGTACCTTCGTTGTCATGTCGAAACAATGAACGCTTTCTTCTCATCATCCGTTAGAGGAATTCTCTTGTTCTCTTTGCTTTTAAAATGTGAAATGAAATAACAAATATACAGGTAGAAGAGACCTGAACAGTACGAACTCTGAAAAACCAGCAGATAGAGTGAATGTACTGCCAGGAACGAGGAGGCTATAGACACGCATCTTTTCTAGCAGATTAACACAGTCTTTCGAAGCCGGCGGTCTGTTATCGACAGAATGCACTCGTAGCCTTGTGAGAGGGCAGGCGATGTGTTTCATATACGATAAAATAGGTCCTGAAATATATCTTGGTAACAAGTGTCACCGCGGAGCTTTATGTAAATTTAACCACGTTTCGTATGAACATTCTACCTCTTTCTTCAGAGTGAGCTGGTGGCACTACGTTCTTCCAACTTTTTATATATTTATACCAGAATGCACTGCGTCACATCATTCTGGCAGGCGCTGCGATAACCCCAGATTCTGTAACAGCTTTCATCTTGGCAGTTTTCGGAGAAAACGGCCTCGTATGTTTCGTCAACTAAATTATAAGGACGATTTAAATCAACACAAATGCCTTTCATTATAAGTAAAGTAATCCCTGTACAGTTCTGGACAGGCCCTGAGGGTTCCAGGAGGTTGGGACCCCAGATTTCATGACAATCGGCACACGAAAGTGGCAAGGGCAGCTTCCGCACCGGCCGCCCTAACCCTCCAGGAAATATTCCTGGTACTAATTTCTGTTAGTGACTGATTCTGCCGAAGGACTATATTGCGGCCGGATGGATTATGTCAATAAAAAATTCCATAACATTCCGGCTTTTAGCCCAGTGCCTCAAGCAACTGCGCCACCGTGTGACCCATCTTTAGTTATAGAAACAACATTTTTCTTAATAAATTGCCACATGTTTCAACCCTTCTTCTTTATTTATTCACGTATGATGATGATGACCCCTAAGGGTCGAAACCTGTAGTAATTTATAAAGCAAATATTTTTTTCGCCATAAAAGATAATTATGTTGAATAAAATTGTCTTAATATTTAGCCGTTTTGAATCCCAATTGTTTGCTTTTGGGCAAATAATTGTATTACTTTTAGTTCTCAAAATTGTACGAGATGAAAAGTTGTTCCTATGCTTAATAAGGCAGCGTACCCTGAAGACAAATGAGGAATAGATCCTCGCCTTTCAATAAAAATTAGTCTTTAGTGTCAGGCCCTGACTGCCTCAAATGCGGGAATAAAACCACTTTACAGGTGGGTCCCTTAGGCGGTCCGGGTGCGATATCTTATATCCGGTTGAGATATCTTAAAATGATCTCAAGGTGTTTTATCCCTTTGTGTCATAGACAGTAAAACCAACCACTTTATCCGTCGAAGATAGCTTGTATTTTAGTCATAAAAAACTCAACTACACGTACACGTTCGGCTTCCAATAAGCCATCATCAGCATGTGTATAAGAAGATAATAATTACAAAACTCTGCAGCTGCTCTTGAAAATATGATCCCGGACCGTCTAGCGCGTAGCTTAGTCGCTGTTGTGATTGAGCCACCTCAGAAGTTAGCTTTCACAAAAGGACTAACCTTAAAAAAATCATACGAAAACGTGTTGATTATAATTTTTTTTATCTCCTGAGAATACCTGTATTTCTCAACTCGTGCATTATAAATATATTTTATATTCCATGCAGTACAATTGGAACCACAGTACGTATTTATTTGATGGAGCGTTATATGAAGCAGTTCAAGCGGTTTAACCATAGTAAATATCTCGTGTAGTTGATTGAAATGAAGTAAATGTGTACAACAGTTCGGCGTGTTTGAAGAAGAAACTGCAAAACCCCTGCTGTAGACGCCACTGAGGCCCGAAGTACAGTTGGTCTATACTAGATGGCAGTAGTGTCGTAATGGAAAGAGTGGGAGGTAAAGATACAGTACGTGGAACTAGGAGGGTAAACCCAAACCAGTAGTGTGCGTGCTTTGGTCGCGCAGTGACCAGTGTTTGTCACGTCGTGATATACAGTGGGGTAGTTACGTGTGTTACTTTTTAAACTATTACTTTGTTGTGTGTAAATAGAATTGTATGCTACTTTTTAGTATGTCGTGTTCTAAATAAAGTGTTGTTGTAAATATTCAGCATGGATAATAATACTGTCATCGAGGGAACCGTCAAATTTCGTGATGGAAAGAAGGTACATGTGTAGGTTGTTCAATTTTGTAATTTATAGAAGCATGGCAGTGTGGTCCCAAATTTTACTGTGCAGCAGAACAAAGTACAGAATGTCTGCGCGATTATTTATAACGTGACATTTGTAGATTTAATTGAGAGATTTTGGCGTGTACAATAGAAAGCCTGGCTGGCTTCCAATGCGAAAATTAAATCAGTTGCTGCGTAACGTTGTTTGAAAGGTTCCCCGTGTTTGATGATGTGATATGCTAATGGATTGGAGTGGCGGTGTTAAATTAACCATGCTTTCTGTTGATCCGTCAACCTCACAATTAGCGCTTGCCAATCTGTCTTTACAAATGAAGAGTATTTCTGCTAACCTTAATTGATACTGATTGATGTTACAAGACGAGTTGAGAACCCGGTAAACAATGAATAAATAAATAAGGAACGAGTGACTGCCTCATGACAGAGTGTTCCATGGGTTGTAGTTATTGTACTTTCGGTATTGTCACGGAGCTCAAGGTGCTGTTTCCATGATGACAAAATCCTCATCCGTTTTAAGTAAACCCCATTCAGCCAATTTATGTTAAAACTACCTGTTTTTCTACCTTTCCAACTACGACGAGTTTTCCCTAATACACCTTCCCATTGAGGTTTTAATCATGAAGTGTTTCACTCTTTCCATAGTTTGTGATTTAATCTTATTAATCCAGGCAATGTTACGATGAATTACGAAACTCTTAGTTAATGCTTTCGGTTTCTGTTTTGCTCTTAAGATGAGGATATTCAATCCATGCCAGGAACCATTTCCGAATTCTCTGACCCTTCTTGTGTTGGCAGCCCAGATGCATAAGATCGTATGCGTGTATTATACCTCCTGCACCATGATTCATGAAACTGTTTGAACGCTTAATGTCCCGACAAATTTCTGTTGAAATGAGTGAAAGACGACATCGAATATGTATACTGTCAATAGTAATAACAATTATTGCAGTAACGAAAATAATAATAGTAATAATAATAATAATAATAATATCATTTGCTTTTATACGTGATTACTTTCACGAAATGGCTCTTTTGAATTCTCTGTTACGAATCATTTTACTCATTATTACATTTTATATTTGCAGATCGATTTTAATGCTTTCTACCTACTGACGCCCATTTTTCCCAAATGATCTGTAACTATAAGAGAATTAGAAGTGATGACGACGAAGGTACTGAAGTAAGATATGGGGTTTTCAGGTTCTTACGTTGCGAATATGTTTGCAAAAGCAAGCAGGCCCAGAGTATTTACACATATACTCGACAATAATGATGCAGTTTCGCAGCATTAGATGCTCCAACCTTGTATACTGTCAGCGAGTCTAGGAAAAACCAGAATCCGAAGAAATGAAGATTTCCGGGCCTTATCGTCTTCATTATTCGTTTATAGCCGTCACATCGCAGCATTGTGCACTGGTTGTTAATTAAAAACGAAGAAAGAAGTTAGGGGATTCACGGCTGTTACACCTGGAATGTGCAGGTAGAACGTTCCTTCGAAACGTCGGTAAATTTGTGAGTGAGTTTGTGGTGTTAAAAATATTCTTTTTCTCCATCAGCCGCTGCTGCAACAGTAGCATTATTCAGGGGTAGTAGCAACAACGAATATAGAACTCATCTCTATCACAATATATTTCGGAATTATTTAAAGCCCTCAGACGGTACAGAACGAGGCACAGGGTTTTGTTTGGTGCCACAGTGCACCCTACCTGTGCTAATCGGATTATGTCTGTGCACCAAGAGGCCAGGACCGTACATTGCCCATTCGTGTTTTTGTGGTACTGATGACACAGTGATTGTTAAAAGCAACTGTCCTAATCAAATTCCGAAAGTATATATTCGGTGTACGAGTCGAGTTAAGGCAATGATCTGCATATCAAATTGATTATTATTATTATTATTATTAATTGGAGCCTCATTAACCCAGTCACAGAGTGGCTAGGCAAGGGGGTGGAGGAGCAAGGAATAGGGGTTCGATTTTTGGCGTGCAGTTTGGGTTTGGGTACCACCCAGCCAATTTTCCAAAGCCTGCCTGCTCAAGTGACTGGGCAATGAAGCTGATCATGCCTCCAGTGCCGAGATTAAGAATTAATGGATATTATGGACTTCCCTCCACTCAGCTATGTCGGCATGGCCTGTCGTTTAATTACGCAGAGATAACTTTCTTATTATGATTACTGTTATTTATTTATTTATTTATTTTACTGTAAAGAAGATTTTATCAATTAACTATTATAATCCGTATCGTGTTAAAGCCCTATAGTAACCAATATAAAACCAGCTACTGCGAGGTTAAGGAACTCTGCACTTTTCCCACAATGTACATTTATATCGTTTGTACGATTTTCACGATAAAGAACCACTATTTTCGTAAATGACAGTAACAGATTGATCTTTCTAGTGGGGACGGACATTGTTCTGTTTGAGGTAGGAACCCAAATATTGTATACAGGGGAGTCTCAGAAAATAAGTTACCACCATATGTGTCGTTCATTGGCATGCGAACGCGAATTTCACCGTCTAATGGGAACGTGTAAAGCGTCTGTTTGGTCATTCAGCTACGGAAGGGCACCGTAAGCGTGTTGTGTCGCCGTATAATCCGTTTAAAGATGGCAGGCCTACTGGGAACCTGGTAAAACATCGAAGTGCGGTAGTGTGATCCGATTATTGCTTGTGAATGGTCTCGCAGTGCTGGAAATCTGGCACCAGTAGGTTGGATAGGCCGAGGTAGCGTAGTCGGTACAACGACTCGCTGTGGGCGGGACGGTCCGGGGATGGATTCCCGGTGTGGGCGAGATTTTCTGCACCCGTCCAGACCGGCGCTTGCGCCCACCGACCATCATATACAGTGGGTACCGCATCTCTTTCCCGGGAGCTAAAACGGCCGGGACGGGTCGTTGACACCCACCCCATCTAGTGGCGAGGTTAAAGAAAGAGTAGAGCCATATTTTACTCACCTTCTGGGCCTTCATGTCCTGGTATAGGGTGAACTTTACCTTTGTTGGGGAGAAGGAGCACGTGTAGGGTCACAGAAACAGGTGGGGATTTTGTGCAGTGGTTTACATTACGGCGGAGCAGATGTTGACGTCCATCAACGAGCCGGACACCGAAGGGCTTCCGCTATGGGTGACAATGTTTATCGTTCAGAAGGTCGTATCAGAGAGGACAGAAGAATTAAGCCCGCTGGCCTCCGTGTTACACATTTCTCTGGGTAGTGCACACACCATTGTCCGTGGTCGTCGGGCTTACGGAAAAGCGGCGTCACGCTGAGTGCTAAGGACCTCACAGATGATCAAACGCTCGTGTACGGGACTGTCATGTGTTCTGTACGTTACGCCATTGAAGGAGAGTAATTTCTGCAGTGCATTGGTACAGGGGATGAAACATGGGTTAATCAAGCACTCCGCGAAACGAGTAGCATCCGTGCTTAATGTCAACTGTGACTACGTGAAGGTCTAATGTGCGCCGTCGGCTGCTCGTATGCCATGTCTACACCGAATCCAGAATAAGGTGCTCGGTATCAGGGTATTTGTTACTTTATTTCTTTAAAAGAACTTGCATTACTTTGCAATTTTTTACGTGTGTAATTTGGCATCTTTACTTGATTGATCGATTCCGAAATTGTGCTGAGTAGCCGGGGAAACAGGATTAGCTACTGTGTTCTCTGTTCCATTAAAACAAATTTCGCATAACATAATTGCCGCATTAGACTTGCCTGAAAACAGCTGCTTGGACTCATATATGACGTTGGTTATAAATACAAAGAGAAGAGACGGTATGACTTGCCGTGGCCGATTTTGATGTCTTTGTCACGATCAATTTACATTTAACATTAAAGTGATGGGACGTCTGTTAGAGATGTGTGCTTTGGCGCAGGGGTACATGCGTCTGTTTTCAGATCGTTGCAAGCTGCCAAATAGCCGATGAAATTAAAGGCAGCTACGCAATACAGACACCACCCTCCTCCTCCCGCAGTGATCAACCTTTGACCCACAACCGCAAAACGCGCCCTTTCAAACGTCTCGTCTCTGAGAGTCAACGTCAAACGTATTATTAATAGCCATTACTGCATATACCGCCATGTTTAGCATTTTCCCATACATATGTGCGTGTTATATGTGGTTCTCAAAATAAATAGGGCACTTTTCTAAAGAACAGTTACTGATTGTTCTTTGTAATTGAGATACTGTTCTCTGTGAGGTAGGAACTAAATTTTGGAATGTTTATATAAACTTCATGCTTAAGAGAATTAAACTGAATAACAATGCTCAGTGCTCCTGCAAGGTACGTGCTTACGGTGTATTGTGTTTGTCTGTTTAATATTCGAGGTACTCTCATTTTTGATCTCTGATATTTCTCGTGTCTTTCCTCAATTAGCTGAGGATAATTATTTCTCATGGTTTAATCCTAGATTTGGAGGAGTACCGTAATGATCGTTTTGGCGGGTTTCTTTAGTCCGCGCATCAAAATAAGATTTTTACCTTACAGTATATCAGGACGATTTGTTTCTGTTTACCATTTATGATACCGATCTCCCTTTAAATAGTGCAGCTGAGAAAGAATGTGTTATTAAATGGAATAACAACGTAAGTTAAAGGTATATAATTCGATTCTCAGAAACGACCGTCTTTGGTTGCCCACCCATTCTCCTATTGAACGAGTACTGGTGATGTTTCCCACGAGGATAAAACGGCCGGGACCTGAAGCTGATGATATTTCTGTCCAGTGCTGAAGTCAAGAATGAATTGAGCTGTACCACCACTACCCAATATTTCTTAATGGTGCGTACAGCGATAGCCTGTTGCTCAAAAGGGAACCCAAAATTCATGTTTAGGTCATTCCTCATTTTGAGTCCAGCATTTATTGTGGACCGCTTCAATACAAGTGTAAAGGGTGCTGCGTCGTAATGATTGATACTCGGTATATTTTACGGCGCTGTTTTAAGCACATAAGTTACAGGCTTTGAATGATCGAAGCGCCGAAGACCTGGGTCGCTTCGCTTGTCCACGGGTTTGTCTAGCTGCCAAATATAAACACATTACCAGTAAGCTGTTGTGATTGTTTGTCAGAGGGAGGCCGGGGAAGAGCGGACCGTGACCCATTTGACGGGATATTCTGGTAACAGAGGCGGGCTCTGATCCTTGTTTTATGCGTTGTGGCAAACAAAATGTAGCCCATAGGAGCACCTGCAGGCTGTGCACCAGGTAAGAAGAAAATATTAGCGAAACCCATGCAGCTTCTAAGGTTTCTGTGATAGTGGATGTGGGTATTACCTTCCTGTACAGTGTAATACTTGTCGGTCTGATATTCTTCTCTGATGATGTAGGTAGAATGTTAACTTCGAAACGACAGAAAATATATACCAGTCTTTACGGCGTCACATTCCAAACGACGAAAATATTAGAACGTGACCTAATTAAAATACGTGGCATTTCGTGTGTAATACGACATGTCCACTTTCAGCTTGGTGATAACTTTAGAGCTTATAACAATGAGGTGCTGGCTGCAGATAAGAATTCAGTTTGATTGACTATTAAGATGACTTAATGAACTGAAACATATGGTTCTAAAAGTCATGCGAACTGATGGGGTGTACAGTAACAATACGTTGTTTGTAGAAGTTTGTTGTAATACATACAAATCTGGCGATTTTATGGTCTAGCGTAGGAACTTTTGCGAAGCAATCGCAGACTATTTTTGTGTGGCTTGTTCCCTATCGTATGTTATACGAGTTCCCGATTTTCGTTTCCATGCATGTTGGTGGCCAAATTGTTGAAGAACAAGGCAGATAATGTACGTAAAACATAACATTGAGCCACATTCGAGGAACCATTGTTGCAATGGAAAAGCAATGAGTATTACACCCTGGGTGTATGTATTTGTAGCCTGAGGTATTCAGCATGCAATGCACTATGTTGTCATCTGTGGCTTTCCCCGCTCTACAATATTTTTCCACATTATCTCATAAACGGCACAATTTTGGAAAAAAGTTACAGAATACAAAATGTGTTTTGATTCTCTCTACAACTTTTGTCTGAAACATTTCTCATTCTGAGAAGAAAGGAGCGAGATATGATTTTAAAAAATGCACGCTTTATTCTTGTCCGATTTTAATGAAACTTGAAGTTTCCCGACAGGTTTTAAAAAAATCCTCAAATATCAAGTTTCGTGAAAATCCGTTAGTGGGAACAGAATTGTTCCATGCGGACGGCTGGACAGACATGACAATGCTGATAGTCGCTTTTCGTAATTTTGCGAACGCGCCTAAAAAATAAGTAAAAATTTCTCCAAACTTTAAGCATCACAGCCGTGTTCCACAAACTTTCTAAAAGAAAAATCTTTTAACATTTCGTGCATCCACCATTTTCTCCCATTCGCTTGATGATGATCCATCCTCTTGTGCATTGCTGCTGAACAAGCAGTAGGACACAATGCAGACGAATAACCTCTATAACACTCTAATAGTAATATCGGAATTGCGCACGGTTTACATACATAGATAAATAGCACACTGTTTGCAGTGTTTGTCGTGTTCTTTGTTGTAGTCTGTTATAGGCCAGTATTTGTACGGTTTATTTATAAACTTCCATTACCGCTAGCATGCTGTTTATCACCGAAAATTCACGATAATTGTCGATACATCTGTACACAGTAAATTTTTAAAGAATGATTTATTATATAATGATTTAGTGTTTGTAATTTTGAAATAAATAGTTTACTTTATTAAGAGTTTACGTTCCAGTCATACATAACTGTCTTGACATACTGTTGTTCAGAAAGAACAGCTATGTATTGCATCCTTTCATGAGAAGTGGGTGGGAGGGGGGGGGGGGCAACTAGACGGTCACAATGTTTTGAGTCATCCCAAAATATTTAACCCAGCAGTGCCATGAAACTGGAATATAACGTGATGAGCTATCAGACCTGAGCAGTAACGCAATTAATTAATGTTTACGTATATTGGGTTCTGTACACACCAACCTGGTTCTCATTAACCCGTATTTACATTATTTATTATGAGGGAAATTGCCCACTTAAAGGGTATTCGCTTTAGTGGCATTTGTCTTACGCCAGTTGGCCACGGAAAATGCAGACACCATGTTCTTCATTGACGTTTTTTAAACATGTTGTTGTAACCGTTTTAAGCAACAGAACGGGGAGTTGGAGGAGCAGTAACAGGCACAACCTTTTAAGATATAAAGGCAAATTCACCCTAGAACAGTCCATGAAAGTCCAGTGGAGATTACATATAGCTATACTCTTTCTTTGACCTAGGCGCTAGATGGGGTGGGTGGTCATTGCCACGCCTCGGTCACTTTACCCCCGGGAAAGTGACCCGGTCGTCATATTGCACAGGAGTCTGGGTGGACCCCAGGACTGGTCTGGACGGGTGTGGAAATTCTCACCCCAGCCGGAATTCGATCCCCAGACCGACCAGCCCTTACCTTGTAAGATGTAGCCAACAGAAATTTTGGACTGTCTGAAAGTTTTCCGTTGTCCCTAGGCGAGAAGGTAGGTTGGAGAAAATGTGTGGTTGATTTGGAAGTGGGCGGTTTTGGGTATAGACCTGCAGCGTTTGGAGTCTGAAATGTATCTGTATAGTAACTTGAAAATCCATTATCAGTGTCTCAGCACTGCGTCTGCAGTACGTAAAAAGGCGAAACCAGTTAATGGTTTCAATGACGTATTCGCTGTTTGTCATTAAAATCGTACAAAATACATAAATACACTTTTTCGGGCAAATTACAGAGCCCATTTAACGTTAAAAATGGTGGTAAGAATAGTAACCATTGTGCGTGAGACGGTGAACGAGTTGAATGCACTTCTCACCACAGGATGAATGCTGAAACCCAACGCGAATGCGTTTCAAAAGTTATGATCCGTGTAACCCGTGAGATAGTGTGGTATGACGCAATAGCGTGGTAAAATGCGGTGCCGAGTGGGGACGACTCTTAGAAATGTCCTTTCCGGGAATGAAATTGCAGATAAGGTTGTGTTAAGATTATATGTCTTGCATAATTTGGCATGTAGTGTGATAGATAGGTAGTATTCCGAGGAAATTATTGCCTCACTCTTCTAGGTGGAAATGTATTTCCTCTGCAGCGTTGATGTATCACATCCTAGGAGAACGCAATGTTAATATTCACTGCCATTAGAAACTCCGAGTTTCACCGTAGGCTATATAACGTTATGTCATTTCTATCGAAGAATCGAATGCTGTAGCAGGAAATAGTGGAGATAGCATGATATGTCCGCTTCTTGTGTAATGGGTACCGGCCCTCTTTCCGAGTGGTAAAGCGGCCGGGGCCTGGCGTTAATCACGAACTTCCAACTGGCTCCCAGCTTAAGAACGACCCGTACCTCTACACCCTCGCTCTGCCTTCATGGCGTTACAGAGAGGCCTTCACTTACTGGTGTATGTCCACTTCGAAGGCCTGCATAGGAAGTTTTCCCATTTTGAATACCACCTGTGGTGTGGCGGGGAGAGTCGTGTGGGATCCAGATTCTAAATATCGGAGTGTAAGGAAGAAGCAGTACGCAGCATTGACTAGTAAGTCCGACATATTTTAGTGTGCTGTGAAGAAACAGAAGGGAAAGTAAGTCTGACATATTTTGCTGTGCTGGGAGAGGGGAAAGCTTTAGTTTGGACTAGTCCACCGTGGCAACCCGCCGGCACCGGATATCAGTTGAGAAATTGTCATCTGGAAACCGAAAATTTGAGACAAGTAAGACAGATTAATGTTATTGTATTCTTAACAACACATTGTCAGTTGCAAATGAAGAAGTCCCTTACAGATTCGGAGATGTTAAAGCGCTGTTTGTTAGTTGTGGGTGAAGAGATGTGTCTAGATTAGAAAAAAAAAAAACTTTCAAGGCGTTGGCCTTTCTGCCCGATCTGGTACAACGAGTATGCAAGTACTGGGACCAGTTGAACAGCTCATATTGCAGGCAAAGTCATTTGTTGTTCTGCAATGAGTGAAAGTAATGATATATAGACATTGCGCAGTTGATACTCTTTTCAGTGGTAGCGTCTTTCATGTTCTTCTTGAGGTTGCTAGTTTATGCAGCTTGAACGGCACTAGGTTTGGCAAAGAGTTGGTTCTGTTTAAGGACAAATGTGTTGCAACAGTCAGCAGTTACGGAGAGAAATAGTTTAGGGTTCGAGGATTTTCGGAAGAGGACAAATGAAATCCGTAAGTGCCATTGCAGGTGTTTGTACAAAGTACAAAATAATGACATTGTGAAAGGTGCTTTTATTGAGGGAAATATACAGCAATGTTATGGGATCCTACCCGAAAATTTCGATGTCGTCAAAAGTTTCACGGTCTGTTACGTCGGCGGACAAGCGTTTTCGGTCCTGAGCTGTCGAAAGAGTACTTTTTTTTTCCTCCAGTTGACCGCCTCTGTGGTCTAGTGGTCAGAGTTTCTGGCTACAGATACAGAGGTCCCGGGTTCGATCCCCGGCGCTACCAGATTTTCTGAGTAGCAGTGGGTCTGGAACGGGGTCCACTCAG
>Ga0123354_10000669_pt1 | contig 36278 bp, 26 predicted proteins | sample TergutLab28metaG_2_FD_97872 | JGI IMG/M metagenome (GOLD analysis project Ga0123354, IMG submission 97872) | Labiotermes labralis P4 segment gut microbial communities from Petit-Saut dam, French Guiana - Lab288 P4 | ecosystem: Host-associated > Arthropoda: Insects > Digestive system > Gut ... | reverse complement strand
TTAATACGAGAGAAAAAACAAAAAAAATAAAAAAGCAACCTATTTACCAAAAAAAAAAGAAAACCCAACAACCCCCCCCCCCAAAAAAAAAACCACATCTGCTGAGGGAAAATGTATTTATCCAAATCAAAAGCAGCCCCCAAAAATAAAACATCTGCTAAGAAAAAGTATTTTACTATTAATTTCATACACTTAATACACAAAGCATGTCAGATTCTATCTACCTTTACCAATTAGTGTCACTGTCCACATCTTCACAGTCAGTGCTTTCATCTTCCTTACACTCACATCTATCTCCCCATCCTCTTTATTGCCATTCCACATCATATCATCAGTCCCATCCAGTGCATTGGACATACAGCACTTTTTAAAACCTTTCACAATCACTTTTGGTGAGATGTGGTGCCGTGCCCTTATGATCCACATTGACCAGATAGTACAGTTATGTTTCTTGTTTTATAAGCTTACTTGAAGCCATAAAAATTCCCAATTTTCTGCACAGATGGTGTTAGTGGTGTTAATAATTTTAAATATGTGTGTTCTGGTTTTTTTGTGTTGTGTCTGAGGTCTGGTCAGTCTGAGTTCATGGCCGTTTTGTGGTTTTTAATTTGTGGATTGGTCCAGATTTTATTTTTGATTATTGTAGTTAATTTTTAATTGTTCATTATCCAGTTACCTGTTACTACTTTGGATTAGATTCATTCTCAGGTGCATATCTTGACAACTTACTTCTTCTGTGGCACCAAGTGACTGAGAGTAGCTCAATCTAAGGGTCCACCAGGTTAGCTGCTTCTGAAGTGTGCTGGTTTAGAAAGTTACATGGTGGACAAAGTCCCAAAAAAGAAAATTGCGTCAGTTTACTTCAGTCATGCTCTGTTCTCTCTTTTGGACTTCTTAATCCTTGAATATGGGGCTGATAAGTTGTCCCAGAATGTCAGTAAGGAATTACCATTCTGTGCTGCATAATATCTCAGAAGAGCACAGATCTTAAATGATTTGGTGATGCAGCCTTGGTTTTGCTCTGCGTGGTCCAGGTCCAAGTGACGTGCAGTTGGGCGCGGTCCAGTTCATTGCTTCTTATGCGAATTTAAGATGACTTTACATATTTAAGTGCCATATTTAAAGAAATAACCTTGTCTTGCTTTCAAGTAAATACAGTATATTTTTTATATAGTATTTTATTTTATTGCTATCTTATATGAAAAATGCAATTCATTTTTCTGGTGTGATAAACATTTTATCTGTTACTCTGTTTTTCATATTCTGTGAGTTGTCATTGACCACTGTTATTGTGTTGTAGCCTGAAAGATTGCAAGGGACACATTATTCAGTTCAGAGTGATATTTGGTCCCTTGGGCTGTCTTTGGTTGAGATGGCCTTAGGAATGTATCCCATTCCTCCTCCTGATGCTAAAACACTGGCTGCCATATTTGGTCAGAGGATGGAATCAGACAACCAAAATCACGTTCCACCCTCCCCAGTTAATAGTAAGTAGCAGCTTCAAGTGCATTAGATTTTCCTTCAGAGTAAAGTATTTTTTGACAGTGGCATGTGACAGTGCATGGTCAGTGGTTTGAGGCTGTCTTCGTCTAGTGACCTAAGAGAGAATCATTCTTTCATTTAATGATGGAAATATGGTTTCTGAAACATAATGATCTTAAGAAGGTAGGACTGTGGACAAAATCCTCACCAGCTTTGTATTGTAGCAGTTGTTTGCTCCTGATTATTATTTCACATTTCAAAGCTTACAAAATTTTGTCAAATATAATATTGGGAAAAATTAAACCATATATTGAAAAAGTTATGGGGTACTATCAGAATGGATTTAGAGATGGAAGATCTGTAATTGACAACATATTTGCCTTGAAAATAATAAATGAGAAACTTTGGGAGTATAATCAGAGTGTACAATATTTATTTATTGATTTTCAAAAGGCATATGACTCCTTACATAGAGATACACTATGGGAATGTATGAAAGAATTTAAATTCTACTAAATTAATAAATATGTGTAAAACATGTGTACAAAAGACAAGAAGTGAGGTTAGAATAGAAGGACATTATCATATTTTTTTGAAAATAAAACAGGCTTGAAACAGGGTGATCCTTTATCACCAGTTATTTAATTTGGCATTACAAAAAGTGATACAAAGTATAAAAATGGTTCCTAGTGGTATGAAGATTGGTAAATAACAATTGAATGTATTAGCATATGCAGATGATATTGCATTAATTGGAAAAAATGAAACAGAAATAAGAAAAGTTTTGTAGAAATGGAAAACATTGCCAGCAAGTTCAGATTACAGATAAACCAAGAAAAAGCAAAATATATGATAGTGGAAAGGAAAAACAGTTTAAAGAAAAATAAAATAGGATATTTGAAAATAAAATATTACAAATTTGAAAGATCGGAAGATTTTAAATATTGAGGAGTTATACTTAATGAAGATAGCAGTAACTAAATAGACTTGCAAGAAAGAATGAAAAATGCTAACGAAACATATTTTATGCTACACAGGTTTTTTAAAAATAAAAACATATCAAAGAAACTAAAATTAAGACTAAAGAACACATTAATAGACAAAACGTTAACATATGCATCAGAAACTTGGGACACTAACAAAGAGAGATAGAAAGCAATTGAATATTTTTGAAAGGAAAGTGTATGTAAAAGAATTTTAGGCCTAGTATATAACAATGAAAAAGAAAACTGGTGGATATTAACCAATAAAGAAATTTATGCAAGTGTTAAAAGACCAACTATAATAGAGATAATAAGGTTAAATAGATTACATTAATTTGGGCATGTACAGAGGATGAAAGAAAATAGAATTCCCAAAAGGATATTATATATGAATTTGGGAACAAAAAGATTGAGAGGTAGACCAAAAAATAGATGGCAGGTTGAGGTGAGAATGGGTGGAAGAATAGTTGGTGGAGAAGGGTGGCAGGAAGAAGTACGTAACAGAGAGGAATTGAAGAAGCTCCTGAGAACAGGAAGAAATCATCACATTCTGCACATGCCAAAGGAATGAATGGATGAATTTTAAAGCTTTTGAGTTTCGGTGTTGAAACTTCTTTGTGCATTGTAAATGGAACTTCAGTTATTGTTTGCAGCTTAAACCAAATTGTAGTAGTATGTTTTGGGTTCAACAAATGGGCATATATTCAGATATTTCTTCCTTATAGTTTGTCATGATTTGGAAGCTTTTGAAGCAGTGAGGAGCTGTTCTTAGCTTCATGCTCTGTCTGGTGTTAGCTAATGCACTGTCTGTAGAGTAAAGTTTTCAAAGTAATTTATTTTAAGTAAATGATATTTCATGGATAGAAATAGAATATTTAAAAATGACCATGTGTTATACAAAAATTACCTCTTCTGCTTTGTTGCTTCTGCTGCCTCAGTTTATCTGTCAACATGGCAATTCTAGTTGTGGCCCTCTTATCTCCAAATTCATCCCACTTATGTGTCATGAAGGTACTAGTAAACATAAAGCTGTCCTTGTACGTGCCACGAAGGCATATGGGGGACTGGAGGTGTAGCTCCACTCTTTAGTAATCTTGACACTAGATGAAGCTGAGTGGGTTTGTTACATGCACTGTTTGCCTGTGGAGAAACAGCCCTAAGCACGCATTTAATAGGCTGACAACTTTGTAGAAGAGATAAATCTTATGTCCCTGTTGGGAATGGAGCCATGATGCCTTCATAGGCCAGCCTGGTCAGTGTGCCATTGTGGCTCACAGTCATGTGTCATATCTTCTCTGAAAATCCTAAAGTATCCTCTTAACCTCATACTGTCAGGAATAGGAGATTTTAAATCCTGATTTTAACTCAGCAGTGGTGTTACTAGCAGTAATGAAAAACTGCAGTGGTTGGCCACCTGAATGATGCACATATACCACTGCAGTATTGCATGATGCAGCCAAATAAGGGTAATAGATGGTACAGCAGTAAAATTATGAAAATTTTTATATTGCAGAATTTTTGTTTCAATAATAGATGCTGATAAAAATTGTGAAAAACACTTGTTAATTACTTTTAATTAGATCCATATGTGAAACTCATGAATGTAATATGTTATCATCCTTTGTGTGTTACTAAGATTTCTAGTACTAGTGTGTGATCACCATTCTTCTTTGTGTACATGTCTTGTTACATAAGTAATAGAAACAAAGCTGTAATGCAATATGTATTTCTCCCACAGGCAACTACCTTCAGAGTTCCAGTGGTCCAAGGCCCATGGCAATTTTTGAATTGTTGGATTATATAGTAAATGAACCACCACCCAAACTTCCAGCTGGTATATTTTCAACAAGTTTCAAGGACTTTGTTGACAGCTGCTTGAGAAAAAATCCTGCTGAGAGGCCAGACTTGAAAACACTCATGGTAAGAGCAGCTGCATTAGACACAGTTTGTATGCAAGCATGAATGATATACTGACAGTATGGTGCTGTTACCTGTGGTGTATATCGTTATGGCCTGAGCTGAAGGTGTACATACATGAAGCCAGGGGTGCATAGATTTTCCAAAAATCTAGGTGCCACATTAAAATTCTAAGACACCAGAAGGGTGACATGAAGCAAGTTATGTATTGAGGACCCACAAATTTTAAGTCCCACCATACAAAAATTAGTCACCCTGGCAACTTGACACCTGGGATTTGTGCACCCCTGCATTGAATTTATTAATCACTGTTTTGCAATTTAAATATCCCATCTAATTTCTTGTCTTCAGGAACATTATTTTCATCCTAGTCACCATCACTGTCCATTTCCCCTAAATCTGGGCTAATAGGCATGCAGAATGATATAACCAAGAACCTAGGATAAAGAAGGGACCTTTTCAGGCCTCATACTGTTGTTTGTGATCCACTTTCTCACCTGTACAATTTCACACTCCTAACCCCTCTAACCTTGCTGTGGTTGTGTCGGGCCATATTACTTTCAACTTACATATGTAATCAAAGCACTTCCTTCCCGGACTAATTTCATCATATACCTGGGTGTAATTCCATCATTCTGAAGATGTAAGCAGAATGCTCCCCAGAAAACTGGTGTCAACCCACAGTCCTACAAAGTGTCAAAACTCAGAAAACTTCCATCTGATCAGTACTTGCCATGGAAGCTTGAAAACCTATGTGATTGATATTTGTTTTACAAGAGTAGAGGGACAGACTGCTGGTATTCTTGTGCAGTATAGACTTCATGGTCGGGTGTGTTGTGTGTGATGGGTATGATGCAGTAAATGTAACGCAGAATCAGCATTTCTCCTTCCTAAATCATTGTGTATACTGTACACTGGACTAATATGCTGCATGTATATCATACATAGGGTCTTGTGAAAAGAGAACATTCCATGATGGCATATAATTAATGAAGTTGAGCTCTGTTTTTTGTTGTAATTTCAGAATCATGAATGGGTAAAAAAAGCAGAGTCAGAGGATGTTGATATTGCTGGTTGGGTTTGCAAAACCATGGATTTGTTGCCCACAACGCCAACCAGGGTAGCACCCAACTTCTGAGAAACCTGTTGTTATGGTAGGACAGCTCGATGACAGTGCTGTTCTTGGCAACTTTTGTGATGTCATGGTGCTTGCCGTAGCAAGCAGTGAGTTGATTAACATTTTTTCAAGTTAGATTTTTCTCCAGAGATGTAAATATTATGGAAATATATTGATCACTGTGTATGTGTATATACGTATATATAATAGTATTTGCCAAGAATTCTTAAGAAGTTCTCAACACATGTAATGGAATTATTGTGATTTAATTTTTGCCTTCTACATGCAAAGAAATATATAGTGTACCTTTACTGATTAGAATGAACAGTTAGTATGAATTTTAATATTAAATTATTTGTGATATGTATATATATATTGCTGGTGTAATGAACTGTAACATGCCAGACAGAAAATGAACCATATTATACTATGATTTTAATATTACAGGTCATGAAAGAGTGTACATTTTGGTTTATTAAGTTACAGTCACTGTGCAGACTGAGAAGAAATTTTGTTGAACGGCACATGCGATAAAAAGTGCGTGATAGACCAGAATTCTTCCTGGTCTTGTTAATGAAAATTATTGTTATTTCATTGTGTGTGTGTGTGTGTGTGTATAAAACAGGTTTTTTTTGTTTTACAAATTTACCAAATATACACACTTGTGGTTGGTACCATGCCAGTCATTATTAAACGTGGACCTGCTATTCAGTAACCTGCGTGTGTATTTGTGTGTGGATGTAATACATCTGTCCTGTTGAAATGCGATATAAACAGGTGTATTGTGTTTGAACATTTTGATATGTTTAGTTGTCATACAACTAATTTTGCGCTATGAAGTTTGTACTGTAATGATCATAGACCACTTTGGTATTACAGAAAACTGAGGAAGGTAATCACTGACATACAGTTTCTATGCGAAACACTTCTATATATCAGTATTATGTATGGAAAACGTAACCGCCTAAAGCATATGAAGTATCCTGTTTATCCAAATACACTGTGCACTTCCTTGCAAGAGTGTTACATTAAAATATCAAACATCTGATATTAGAATTTGTATAACAGTATTGACCTTCACTGAGAAATGAAAGATTTGGTGCAGTATGAGGATCATTTTCCTGTCTAAGCATGACAGCTGTCAAGATAAGGTGCTGTGCATGAGCAAAGAATATTGTATTTGAATGTATGGTTTACAGTTTAACTGATTAGTAACTGCACAGGAAATTGTCATTTTTAAGACTGTTTATTTGGGGGATATGTGATATTTGAATAAATGCAATATTACATTTCTTCTTCTCCATTTGCTCATGTAAAACTTTATGGCACCATATTCACTCAAATTCTGAATAATGTCCCTTATCCAGGCACATACTGCCATGCTTCAGTGACCCTAACAGTCTTAGAAGCAAAACAAAGACTTTGTGCTTAAATTAAAAATAGGTAAATCTTCCCAGTATGAGTCCACTAAATAGCAGAGGAAATAAAACCTCTGCACTTTTATTTCTGATGACGCAGATTCTGGAATAGTGCAACATACATGCCAAACCACTACAAGGATGTAGCTCTGAATGGCATTCAGATTTTCTCACTGAGAAGATAAACAATGGCAAATATATATCATATAGTATATCAGAATATCATAATTTTAGAAGTAGTAGTTTTATATAACTGTACAATCACTCAAACTTCACATTTTCATTTTTGAGAATCTCGGGTATGAAATTTTGCAGTAGTTACATTATTTTAACCAGTGTTATTTAGTAAGAGTTGGCAACAGGACACTTGGGAACAGTGTTGGTGGTAAAAAGCCATTCTTTTATTGTGAGTATATTTGCAGGATCAGTGAGAAATATGTTAGATTGTCATACTGTATGTAATGACACCACATAATTTTACAGATAGCTACAAAAGTTGTGGAAGTCCCTGTTGCTTCCATCTTCACTTTACCTTGAAGCTGGATGCAACTGGCTGATGTTACATTTGCCCCTCTTTAATCAGTTTTTTTCCTGTCAGTGAATATTCAGACTGATCTTCTGGGATGACAGTGAAAAACGAAAAATACTAGACACGATGACACATAGTCTGATGGGTACTAACATTTAGGGGAGACCTGCTGCCTGCAGGTAGAAGCAGCTGGCAGTTTGGTGCTGAAAAGAGATTGATACGTGGTCTGTCAGTCACATTGTTCATTGTTACTTGCAATTATATGTGTACAACATTAATTCATCCCATGCAGGAAGGCACAAAAGTCTTTTCACTGGAAATAATGAAATACCTACTGTGTTATTGCTGTTTTGATCAATGTAGCTAATTAATCTAAAAGGATCAGGGTCAGTGCTCAGAGTCACCACTAGCCAGAAATAATGTTCACTAGAACTGCAGAGCTTAAAGAATTAGTGAATTCATATTCATAGAACAGTGACGAAGACAGGGCCACCACTTGCTAACATACTTGCAGGGTATGGTACCATATAATGAGGTATAATGAACTCCATTCAGTAGAATTGTTTTCAGGAAGCTAATATACGCAGCTTATTGGATGAGTAACTAACTAACTCTGTGGAGTAGAGTCCTTCCTGAGAAGGTAATAGGCCCTCAGCCGGTCAAGAAATCCCTGTATTTTATGGAACCCAAAGGTTCATTACTGCATTCACAAGAGCCCAACACCTGTCCCTACCCTGAGCCACAGCAATCCAGGCCATGCTCGCCCATCCCACTTCTTGAAAAATCCATTGTAATATTATTCTCCCATCATGTCCTAAGTCTTCCATATGCTACTGACTAACCAACTAACTAACTACATGGAGTAGTTCCTCCTGTAAAGCTAAACAGGTCCTCAGCTAGTCAAGAAATTTGTGGCATTGTATAGAACTCAAAGGTTCATTATTGCATTGACAGGAGCATGCCACCTGAGCCACAGCAGTACAGTCCATGCCATCCCCTCCCACTTCTTGGAGATCCATTGTAATTTGATTCACCCATCTGTGCCTAGGTCTTCCAGGTGGTCAAGTTCTCTCAGTTCTCCCCATCAAAACACTGTATCTTCTGTGTCCCTTACATGCCACATGCCCTGCCCAATTCAATCTTGATTTGATATCTTGCAAACTACTTGGTGAAGTGTACAGATCACAAGGCTCCTTGTTATGTAGTCTTCTCCACTCCCGTTTACTTTGTCCTTAGGCTCAAATATCCTCCTAAGCACCCTATTCTTGAAGACCTTCAGCTTATGTTCCCACAACAGTGTGGGGACCAAGTTCCACGTATATGCAAAACAACAGGCAAAGTTATGGTTCTGTGTATCTTAAACTTTATTTTTTGATACCAAACTGGAAGACAAAAGATTCTGCACCAAATGATGGCAAGCATTCTCTGACTTCATTCTGCTCTTAATTTCTTCATGAATGGAATTTTGATTTGTTAGGGTTGTGTTCCAACAACTCAAATTGTTCCATCCTTTGTGTTGTGATGTTGTCCTGCATTCTGGTCTCAAGACATGACCATGTACTAAGTCGTCTCAGCACTTCTAGACCAGTCTCCTTAATAGTGACTACTAAAATTTCAGTGCTTTATAGTTTGTATGCTTGCACCCAATATATTAATGTCAGCAGCATAATCCAAAAGTTAATGTGTGCCATTTAATTTCAAGCCCCCCTTGTTTGCCTAGCCCCTCTAATGGCATATTCTAAAATGAACTTTAAGAGCAACTTGAATAAGTACTGGCGTTTGAAATTCACCGCTCTTTCCCACCCAGTGCCCTCCAGTCTCCCCTCTTTCATGTATAGTGTAGAAATTTGTTGTTTCTGAATAAACTGGTGAGAACAAATCAGAGAGCAATCTGATGAGGTACAGGTCTTGGCTCAGTGGACTAGTGAAGTAGATGCAGACGGGTTTGTATCGTTCAGTGTTAAGCTTTTGTTCACAAACCTGTCTGTCCTTCACCGTTCAGATCCTGATCTCATTCACCACCTGGAGTATTAATTAACAGTGTTGGGAGGTAAAAACGTCACCCTAGAAGAAGCCATGAAGGCTCAGAGGGGGAACAGAGGTATAGCTATAGACTTTCTTTGGTGCTAGATGGGGATGGGTGGTCAGTGCCACATCCCAGTTGCTTTACCCCTGGTAAATGTTTAGTGTTAGTGGGCCTATTAATTGTGTAAATATTCCCCTTCGTTCAGTTATGTATGTGTTGATATGCAGCACATTCCAAATTCTTTCCACTACACACTATATGTGAATTATCTAAATACTGTAAACGTTTGTTGGAAACGGCCTTAAAAAACCAGAACAGTAATAAGTTTATGGAGTTTTATGGATGTTGTTGTTCAATTGGTCTCTTAGGGTTTTACCCAATGTAGTATAGGTGGCGTGTCTGAAATGTCGGAACAAACCTGCTATAGTATATAGTGTAATTATCCACAAGCTGATGCTAATGATAGTACTGGTAAGTTCCATAATTTAATAAAATCTTATCTTGAAGGTGGATATTAAAAGTTCTCAATATGCTCCAATATACACTCCGATAACATCTCTTCAGATTGAAAAAAAGTAACTTATGGTGTTCCTCAAGGATTAATTCTTGGTGCTTTATTGTTCCTTATTGACATTAATGATTAGCTAAAAGTACTAATCCAGAATGCTTTACTGATACTTATCACTGATGATACCAGTGTAATTGTTACTGACTCAAGTATTATTGACTTCCAACTTAATATGTAAGTAGTATTTGAACAATTAAACAACTGGTTTAATTTAAATTTATTATTACTAGATTTTTAAAAGAAAAACAGGTTTCATTTTAAAACGGAATGCTCATGAGATAAACGGTGAATTACAAAAAGAAAATAAATTTATTGCTAATTTATCTGATATAAAATTTCTAGGATAATGCTTTAATAACACACTGGCTTGAAGAGTGCATACAGACCATCTTACACCTAAATTTAGCTCAGCAAGGTGTGACATTAGAACTCTAAAATGATGTCACAAGAAACGTTAGTAATGATAAATTATGCCTATTTTCACTCATTAATGACACAAGGAATAATATTTTGGGATCATTCTCCATATAGTATTCATATATTCAGATTGCAGGAAAAAATAATAAAAACAATTACTAATTCTAAGAATGGGTATTCATGCAGAAATTTGTTCAAAAATCTATTTTCACTTTTATTCTTATTACTATCCTCGGTCATTATAGTAAGGAGCAATATACAGGGTGAACATAAAGTCTTTCCCTGATTACAAACATTTATTACAAGAAAACTACTGTACATGGAATACATTTTTTTTTCAAAATGTAACTCAAGAAGTTTTTTTACAACATATTAGTACACTTCAACATGTGCTCCTTTTGTTGCACAGCGAATGTCTAATTGATAATTTCTCTCCACTGTGTTCTCCAACATGTCTTCAGTTATTGTAGCAAATGTGTCTGTTATTCTTGCCTTCAAGTTTGTAATATCTGGAACTGGTGTCATTAACATACCCCCATAAACAGAAGTCAAGATGGTGATATCTGGCAATCGTGGTGGCCAGGGTGTCGGACCATCTCTCCTAATCCACCTATTTGGAAATGTTGCATTCAAAAACCAAATGTTACAATCAACACATGACATAAAATTTTAGAAACTAACTTAATGGTAAAAAAAATGTGTTTGCCAAATTCAAATATCCATGGCAGAAATACCAGATATGGCTACGATATTCATCAAACAATATCAAATGTCTCTATATCAGAGAGGTTCTTATCATATGGGACTCAATTTTTTAATAGTTACTTACTTATATAAAGGACATATCCTGTAATGTTAAGGAATTCAAACGTCTTTTAAAAAACTTACTTTTTTCAAATTCTTTGTTTAGGTTGAAGGTGTCTGTCCTATATAATAATAGATATATTTTATCTATACCATAAATTCTATTTTATTTACTTGGTCTTACAACATTCAAGGTATAATTTTACTGTTATAATTTAACATTGCATTATATTTTGTATTCGTTTCTTTTAAATGCGTTATATGACAATGTTATATTTTCATAAATGTACACACACACATGACCCTTGACTTTTTTTAATATCTCAGGGTCTCTTGCGATACCTTCTGTAGATCACTTGAACACGAATAAAACTATTAACCATTAACAGATTATATTAATTTCGCGATATTTGAAAAAATCGGAGTCATTTGTTTTGTTTCCATGTACTGCCGTCGTCTGCTATGAGCGGATCCGGTGCCATCCTCTACCACAGATTATCTAGTATCTTCTACTATGCGATGCTAAATGATCTGTGATGTCGACGGTATTCCGTTGGACTTCTTTCACTCAACTACGTAGTGCCCCCACACCTCAACCGTAAACTTTGTTTTTGGTTCGTCCACGGATCCCACGGACCTGTCCCGTTTGGTGATCCGTAGTACCTCTGTCATTCACGAGTTCGTCGTTTATGATTCTCTCCGTGCCAGCAGGTATTATGGGATCTGTAAATATTGTATGCAAGTTAGCAGCCTTTGGATATATAATTGCTGATGCCGAAGTGGAATGATTGAGGATGGAATGTCACTTTCTGCAAGGAAAGCTAGAACTTGAACCATTCTCAGTACACCGAAATACTTACAACAACAAAAATCACGTTCTGCTATTAATTATATTTATGATTGTGCATGTATATATAGTAATATAGCACTGTATCAATGTGTTACTGTACTTGTATTATTGTCAAAGAAGTAACATACCGTATAAATCCGGGCCTGGAATGTAATGTTTTACTAGTTTAATGAAGTAAACAAAATGGATGGGTTAAATAAATGGATAACTTGGGGGTCCGTCATGGACATTAGTAAAGACTCAACAGCTAGTTTAGCAATTACCTCTTTATTACGGGTCCTGTAGGTTCAAGGGAAAAAATTGTACCCTTTATAATTACACCCACGCCATTATCTAATGGCGTTAGAATAACATGTATTGAAACTATATACAGATATACAGCCTTTATATTTCTCGGCGATTCGAACAAACATTATTACTCACAGATGCACGGTACGCATCAAACAACACTGACAATGGATTTTTAGGGAATGTTTTTCAGAGATTTATAACAAAATTCCCTCTTCCGTATTGTCCGTGACATTCTTTTCTTCCCAAATGAAGTCAATATAATGTATTTATACTCCATTCCAAAATTACGGGACGATTTTAGTTTAGTTTAAGAAAGTGAACTAAATGTAAAATGTATTTTATGTTTGTAACAGCGTCACAAGAATTATGTGAATGTAAGTATATTGCGTAGTACTTTCCGGTTATGTGTGTCGTTTCCCGCGCATGTATGTGGTGTCTAAATTAGAGTTTACCTTGCTGTTAAAAATAAGCTTCGAAGAAGGAAATGATATGTCAATAATTCGTCATATTCTTCGGCGATAAGTAAAAAGAAGTAATGCATTGCTGAGGTATTCAAATTTTCTGCTATGATGTATTTGCAGAATGGATTTAATATATTGTCTTTATTCTGTTTCCTCTTGTTGAAATACTTTTTGCAGAAATTCGTGAAGCTTTACGGCAGTTGGACGTGTTTCAGTGCTATCGAAGACAAGAAGCACTGAAGAACCTTAATATGAAAGCGAAGAATATTGCTTGTGATGTTGGTGAGTTATTTATGTATTTATGAGGCTAAATTAGGTTCTTTACACAGACGGATCAAAGGTGTTCAGGAAACCTGCATAGGATAACAATATGTTTTCTTAGCGTTTTCTAAATAAAGTGCAGATTAATAAATCCAAGGTGTTCAGTGATTAGCTAGTGACAGTTCACACTAAACAAAATTAATCTAAAAATATTTTTCAGTATTTATTGGCTACTGGTGACTTGTAGATAATAAATTACTTGTATATTCTGTAGGTGTTTTGTTTTGACTTTTTTTATAGTTCATGTAGTTACCTTCTGGATCACTTAACATGTAAATGCATTGTGCATGTGTTTATGTATGTTAATATTGTACAGTGTTTTCATTCAGCCATGTTGCATAGAATGTGTACGTATTTTTGTTTTTGGCACAACAGCTCCCACTGGGCCAGGGCCTCCTCATTCATGAGGTTTCTAGATCACACACAACAACGCATCACATTCGGTAGGTCTTCTCTGGACGAGTGATCAGCTCGTTGCATTGACCTCTACCATTCAACATGCAACACTCATAACAGACAAACATCCATGCCCCCAGTGGGATTTGTACCCACAATCTCAGCAGGCAAACAGCCATAGACCTATGCCTTAGACCGCGTGGCCACTGGGATCGGCACATAGAATGTATAAATGGTGTAAATTTAATAAATTTTGATGTCTTTATTGTTTTTTGCCCCAAAAGGTTGGTTTTTTCAGTATTGCATATATCTTTTGTAAATTACTGTTTTAGTACCTGGAAAGATTCTGTATAGTGCATGTGTATGGTAGTTTTTATGCTGAAAAAACCCTTGATTAGTGAGACTGATTCATATTGTCGTGTTGATGGGGTAATGATTTTTATATTAGCCCAACAACAGTGATGCCCTTCCATTTGCAAAGATGATCCAGGTACTGTTCTTTTTGACAAGATTTTAAAAGAGGTGTATGATAATTTTTCCCATTCTTAAACCTAATGATAGAATAAAGATGCATAGTTTGTGCAGTAAAAAATATTTCCTCTGATGTGGAAGAAATTCTACAAGTAAATGTATGAAGAGAACAGATAATGGTGTGTCAGGGGTAGGATGTATGACATGCCTTGTACCTTAATTTAAATTTCATTCTTATTCATTTCATCTCATATCACAAATAAGAATTTTGCTATCAAATTATGTTATAAGCTTAACAACTAGTGTGAAGTAAAGTTACTACACAAAGTGGATTGTAGTTTGTTTATGTCTTGTGCTGCTGTGTCTACATAAATGTTATTCAGTATTGATTGAGACAGAATAATGTCTGCAATGCACTAATGTTTAAAGTGGATGTGGGCAATAGACCAAAGCGAAGTATTTGTGTGTAGACTGTGGGCATAGATTATCAGAGAATATCTTTTATGAGGAAAGTGAATGTTGTCTGCTGTCAGCATATGGTCTTGCCCAGAACACTTGTTCTGTGTAACTGCATTACCAACAGCAGAATACAAACACACCTATCATCTTCTGGTATGACACATTATAATCTAGCAGGTGGCTATTAATGTTTCTGCAGGATATACGACCTCCACCTTTGGATTCTATGAGGGGTGGCTTATCCATAAGGGCTGCAGGGCTTCAGCTCTCAGAGAAATTTTGATTAAAATGAAACTTAATCTGCATAAAAGTTTTTATTAGGACTTGTGAAAAAAAACTTTTTTTTCAAATATTTAGGTTATTATTCCTCAAAATGCCTGACAGGGCTACAGCTCTGCAGCTGTTGTGGATGAGCCACCCCCGGATGCTGCCCAGAAATTGCAAGCAGGATATTCTGAGTTTTGGTAATAACTGAATCTTGTGATCTGCTTCAGATGTTGAACTTTCATAAGATATTCATTTGAAATCTTATCCTTTTTCCAGAAAATGCAGTTGGAAGGACAAACGCTGAAACACCACCCAGAAAGAAATTAAAACAAGGTAACTGCATGGGCTCATTTTGAACAGTGATGCTTATTTTAAACATTTGTTTACCTCTGTTGCAGTGTGACTTTTATATTCTGAATGGTTATTGAAACAGCAAAGCTGGACTATTTTTTGTATGTGTTATGTGGTAAAATTAAAGGCCTTCTTAATGCAACATTGTTGAGAGACTTTTGTGCTAGGGAAGTGATGCAGGAAATCAGAATTGTGGTTTGTGATTACCATGACAGTAAGTCAGTAAGATACTCCAGTATTTTCTTAACACATTGTATCAAGAATGCCAAATGGGTAACAGTGTGGCAACTACATAAGGATCAGTGCCAATACGCAATATGTCATACACCAGGAGGCAGACATCTTCATTAGCAATACGTTGAGAATCCAAATTCCATGTGCAAAATGTACACCTAAATACTACAGTAATATCTTCAAAATTGGAATCAAACCTTACTCATTCTAATAGGTATTTGGAACTGGAAATCTGTGTGATGGGGAAGTATGCTTTGAGTTCTGAGCAGACATACAATATTCTGCAGTTCATGTCTGTATATTCTACTCCAGACTTTGTGTATGTGTACATAATTATCACAGAAGTGCTGATTTAAGTGACAATATAAATGACATATGAAATATAGCATATGTATGGGACATTTCTTGACAACTAGCAAGAGCAGTTATACATTGAATTGAAAGTGGAATGTGAAAGTATTTTCACCTTTAAAGAATCTGGTACATGAATCTTTTGTCCATGCATGCAGGATTTTTGTTGTTGTGATAATGCCATATTTACACATCCAGCTGAAACACATTTTTCTTAACTTAATGACTTATTCAGCACTGATGTATGCATCCTTAGATAGAATTCTTCATGACCTATGGGCCTTGTTTAAGTATGAGGGTAGATCAAATATAAACCGACCTCAGCTTTCAATTTTTTATTGAAACATAATTTTACAAAATAAAAAAATTCTCAGTTTTCTACATAGTTTCCACCTTTCTCTATGCATTTTTGCAAGTGGATTGGGAGTTTTTATATTCCTGTGTCGTAGAATGAAGGAGGACGCATCTGTAGCCACTTGCGCACGAAATTCTCGACCTGCTCATCATCGAAACGCTGCCCCCCTAGCGTCTCCTTAAGGGGTCGAAACATGTGGTAGTTGCTAGGGGAGAGGTCCAGGCTGTACGGTGGGTGTTCTAGGGCAGTCTAGTACATCTGAGCCAATTTTTCTTGGATTAGGGTTGCGGAATGGGGTCTGGCATTGTTGTGGGTACCCATCGGGCCAAAATTTTTTGAAACAGCAGCTCATTTTTTATGATGGACTGCACGCTCCCATAGCTGATATGTGTACCAAGCTCCTGACAAATTTCAACCACAGTAAGCCGACGATCGCCTTCAGTAAGGTCATGAACCGCTGCGATATTCTCTGGGGGTGATGCTTGTCCTTGGGCGTCGTTGATGACTTGTGTTCTGCACGGCATCTCTTCCTCTACGAAACTCTTTATGCCAGAATTTCACTTGCGTCTTCGATAGTGTTGATTCTACGTATTGTGCGTGTAATCTACACCATTTTTCATTGGGCCCAACGTTTTTGTTGGTTAGGAACTTTATTACAACATGTTGCGCAATAGTAATTGGCACCTCACTCTCACTCATCTTGAATTCAACTAACTGAGGAGAAGGGAGAGTCTGATGGCAGGGTGAGGAGGGTCCTCACTCACCACCACACCGCCGCACAAGGTCATTACCCAATTGTGTTTATTCGCTGGTTGCAACTGACAGAGGTCGGTTTATATTTGATCTATCTTTGTATGTCTGTCAGTAGACAGTTAAAATAGGTGAAAACTATTGTAAATCAAACACTGCAGGACTGATAACTTGAGACTTGGCAGGGTGAGGCAGTGGTTCTAAGAGGAAGGAAAAGGAGCTTGGTAGTGTGAGGTCAGTATCTGTTTGAATATATAACAGGTCAATGACAAACATAGCCCCAATCCATTGCCCACTAGAATAGTTGAAAACAGTTTGCTATGGTGCACAGATGGTAAATGGTTTTGCACAGATAGCAGTATCTGACACATGCAGTGTCACCAGGCAGAAATCCCACCTGTCCACCCTCAGCATTCCATGGGTACTTTTCAAGTTTCAGGTTATTAGCCCCAGCCTATATATATACAAAACAGATGGAGCCAGAGTTATTCTAGACAACTGGCAGGTTTTGTGAGAAGTCTGACCTTTGGTTTATAATGTAGCTTGATTAAAGTATAATTTGTGTTCTGATTACAGCACGACTACCATTTCAGACTCAAAGTCCAGGTGTCGAGTCTTCTTCATCACTTCTCAAAAATAAGAGAAAACTTAGTGGCTCAACAGATGATATAAAGATTATAAAAACTGTACGACTGAATGATTCAAGCCAACTTGGTAAAAAAAAAGGAAATGTTTGTTCACCTGCTTTCTCAGGTGAATGTAAGAAGTCATTCACGACTGCAAGTAACACCCTACCCAATTCATGTGCAGAAGACAAAGTTATGGGGCATGCTAACAATTCTGCTGAAACACCAAAAATATGTGCAACAGTTACTGATCTAGATAGGGATGAAAGTGGGGGTGTTGAAGGAGAAGTTTTAGTAAACGAAGTTGATAGTAAGCTTAAAAGTGATGATAATAAGGGAAAAGTGCCTACAGTCACAAGCAAAGGAAGTGCCATTGGTGATGCTGGGGCAGATGTGATTGTCCTTAGTGATGATGAAGATAGTATAGGAAAGGAAAATTTGACTGCCAGCAGTTACATGGTCACTCCAACATGTGAACAAAACAGCTTTTTTAAGAATGAGAGTACAGATGGTAAGCAGGCTGCTAGTGTTGTGTCACCTGTTGCAGGCAGAGAACAGAGTGAAACTGAGAACAGACCTATTATAATAAACGAGCGCTTGTGTGAATCAGTAAAATCAGAGAAAGAAAGATCACCTTCAAAATGTGACTCAGTCATGCACACGCAGGTGCCATCAAAATCATCACCGCAGTGCTCTGCTTCTGAAATAAGTCCAAACAACAGTGTGACAGATACTGAAACACCACCAAAATGTTCACTTCAGAATTCAATTAGTGATGATAGCTTTAGGGAATGTACTCCTGACAGTGAAACATCCCTTTGCTCTAGTCTAGTTTCCTCACAGAAAACCAAGAAGTTGACTCCAAAACAGTTGTTAAAACAGCTTGAATCTGCAAGGAAGAAGAAAGAGAAAGAAAGGCAACGCCAGGTAATGTATTTGAAGTTTGAATTGTTAAAAGTTCCATTGGCTTACCTCTTAAATTTAACATTTTGATTGCTGCTGTAACCTTGGTATTGGAGTTAAATGTTCCATCACCATGGACCAGTAATTACCTTTCTGTTTGATTGCATGTCATGACATCCCATAGGACAATAAACATCATGTTTGTCACAATGAGCACCTAAAGTCTCACAATCCAATTTATATTACAAGATGTTATTGCATTGATATCACCTCCATCTATGCTTTTGTATCTGGAATATACTGATTTTGACCACTAATTCAGAACCCGAAACTGACTAGCAACACGAGAATAGAGGAAAGAGCATTGAAAAAGCTGACATATGTGCCAAAAGCTGTTATGAAAGACACAAGGATCACAACAGGTAGTTGTCACCTTGGTAGATCACAAGATAGACTTTACGGAATTGGTTGGATGTCAGAGAGGTGGAAATATGTGTTTTTTTTCTGCATGTAGAAGCAAGGGGTAGATTTGCATGCATGTTATGTATTAATGATAAAGTATTTTAACTTTTTTTATTTCATCATTAACAGCTTCTTGTAAAGATTTAACAAAAAAAAAGTGACTAATGCCTGATAGTTTACCACACAGGGCTGTACAGATCCCATGTGCCTGGCCATCAGGTGGGTGACTAATTTTTTTTGGTGACATTCAGTATTTTTGGGTCTTCGGTATGAAACTTGCTGCAAGTCACTCTTCAGGCACGTAGGATTTTATGGTTGCCGCTAGATTTCTAGAAAATGTGTGTGTGTGTGTGTGTGCGCGCACATGTGTGCATGCATTTGCACCCATGTGTGTTTTTGTGTATGTATGTGCATGTGTGTGTAGGGAGGGGTGGGGTTTGGTTGGGAGAATGTGTATAATGTAAAGTTATTCAGTCATGGTGCTATAGTAGTCTTTGTTTTGTTCTTGTAACAGCATATGTTATTGGTTTTACAGGAACGCGAGGAAAAGAAAGCTGAGGTGAGAAAGGAACGTGAAAAGAAGAAGGCTGAAGTGAAAGAAGAGAAACTAAAGCAGAAATTAGAGAAAGAGGAACAAAAGAAGAAGGAAAAGGAGGAAAAGGAAGAGCAAAAAAGGAAAGAAAAGGAAGAAAGAGAAGAGTTAAAAAAGAAAGAGAAAGAGGAGAAGGAAAGGAAGAAGCAAGTTGAATTAGAGTAAGTGATTATTGTCACCTGTTACGCTGTTATAAATGTATGGTGATATCAGAATTTTCTTAATAGAACACACTTGTGTTGTGCTTCACTGTTTTATTTGCTGTGTCATGTAATTTCTTCCTTTGGGTAATGGACAGAAATTTTCCACAAAAGTGGGTTCTCGGTTGCAGCAAACCCTTGGTGCCTAATGTCAGATGTATCCATCACACAATGTGATGCTGAAAAAGTCAGGCATACCTGACAGCCTTCTTATACAGCCCTTATTTAAATTCCAGTTTTCTGCAGCTTCCACCAGGCATTTAATTGTGGTGCCAAGGGTTCGGTGTGTTGTTACATACTGTGTGGTTGGTAAGATTAAGTCCTAGTGTCATAATAACCTCCATATAATACACGCAGGGAGCAACTAGTTTGTGGTTTGTTTAGCCATGCTGTCAGTTGTAGGATATGTGGCATGGATGGTAGATGAATGAATAAGCATGTGGAACATTGGCAGAAGGACAAATGGCAGAGGAGCTAAAGAAAATACTGTCTTCCATTTTATACACCACAAATCCCACAGGGATTCTCCTTGGATTTAAATTAGGCCTGCCAGTTTCAATCTCAGGGCAGTCCATGTGGGATTCGTGCTGGATAAGGTGCTTTTTCCATTGTCTGTTATAACTTAGATATAAACACTTGTGAGAGTTTAATTATTGCAGACCTTGAAAACACCTTTGATATTAGTTTTCTTTGAGTTGCCCAGTTGTCCTCTTGTGAAAAGTGTGATTTGCAGTTGTCCTTGGTAAGTAGGTGGTACATGAGCAGTATCATTTCAACCTGCATTCTGGCACTTCTGACTGAATTATACACTACATTGTCAACCAGAGAAGTGGAATGTTGTGTTTTAGGGCATAAATTTCTCCTCAACTCCTGAAATACAAATTAAACATGATAATTGCTTATCAAATCCCACACACCCACAGCCTCACAGTATATAATTCATACAGTTGTTTGTATACTCACAGTTGGTCTCCATTATTTTGCCAGTGCAGTTGGGCAGTTGTATTTCTGAAGCTGTAAGTTCTTTAAATTACAGATTAGATTTTCTTCTACAGCTTCTTTTATGAGTTTAATAATTTTGCATCTTACAGAATAAAAAATGAAGAAAAGAGAGCCAAGGATGAGGAGAAACGAAAAAAAGAAGATAAGAGGCAAGCAGAGGTAGCAGCGTTCACTAGTTTCTTTTTTCCTAAGAAAGTTGAACCAAAAGCCGTTGAGGAACCAAAGATCAAAACTGAAGAGAATTTTATGCCCTTTCAGGTAATACATGGATTATAATGAACATGGGTAATACTTAAATGTCACTGACAAGGACAGTTATTTAATTGCAGCTTAAAATTTTGAGTTGAGACATCCTTGTTATGTATTATAACTATAAGGTAAAGTGATATGTTAATCAAAAACACAACTATGAATTTATTAGCTAAATAGTAGCATCAGTAGCAATTAAACTACATGTTTCGGCCTATCTAGTGGCCATCATCAGGTTTCACAATTATCTGCTAGAAGAGGCTATACAATATGCATAACTGTGGTATTGATGTTGAGATCTCATCATCTTAGTAAGTGTTAAGCTGTATAAGTATCTAGTGTGTGTTTTTGGAATTCCAGTAAGTGGTGTATCTTGTAGTTTTCTGGACAGCTGAGTTGGGTGGAGACTATGTATAGCAGGTGCAGCTTTCTTGTTAGCTCCTATGGTGGGGAGTCCCCTCCCCCTTGGGACCTGTTAGTCTGACATCATTTGAAGCTTCTTTTTCTCCGTTTCGCTGGGGGGTATCTCTCTCCAGGGCTGTATTTTGTGTGTGTGCAGGTCCGTGACACCTGGGCTTTTCTGTGGGAGAAAAATGTATGGATGGAGATCAGTAATGTGTAAACTGCTATCTGTTTATGGGGGTAGTAACAAATGGTACTTACATGTGGATGGTTTGGTGTCCTTTGCAGGTTATCAGGGGTGTCTGGAAGCTCACGTCGTGGTGTGTGTAATCCGCACCCCAAAGTTTACACTTGAACAATTACCATGTTGTGCGTCATTTAGGTGTCTTATGTGTGGGTCATCATGTTGCGTGTAGTCTATCAGACTGTCTCTGGAATTACTATTAAAATGCGGTGCACTGTCTCTTCTTGTGCACTGTGTAATTAGGTCACTAGTAATTATTCACTTTTTACACTCTTGGTGTGTGATGTGTGTGGCCTTTCAGTGTGGCTGCTTCTTTGTAACTGCTATGTTCTAGTATCGGAGGTAGTTCCTGTGTTGGGCTTGTGTGACCATTCCTGAGGCTGGGGGTGGGAGAGGGCTCTTTATGGCTGGTGGGTTTTTAAAATTGTCAAAGATCTTGTTAGGGAATATGGTTTGATCATCGTTCAAATGGTTATTTTTGGCGTATTCTGCGTAGATGTAAAAATCACTCAACTGTGTTGAGGTGTGCTCCTCTGTTTTGCCGTTGTAGTACTTGCGTTGTATTGTGGATGGAGTTAAAGGAGTGTGTTTGTTCAATGAGCTGTAGTAAATTTGGAGTTGTGACTGTTTGTCCTGAGTGCATGTTTGTGTTCGTTAATTCGTATTGCAAAACTCCTACCAGTTTGCCCCACATATGCTTTCTTGCAGTCGGGGCACGTAAGTTTGTATACCCCTGATTGCGTATATATATCCATTGTCTGTTTGTGCATTAGTAATTTCTGAAGAGTATTATTGGTGCGAAACGCAATTTTAAGTTGGTCTTTTTGAATAACTTAGTGATAAAAGTGGTTTCCTTACCAATGTGAGTAAATGTAACCCATTTGTGTTGGGGATTGTGTTGTTATTGTTTGTCTTCCCGGTGTGCTGGTGGGTGGTCCTTGGTTAGGTTGTTTCTATGGGTGGATTGGGAAAGCATTGTAATGTATGATGTTTTGGATTATGTTTTCTTCTGTTTTATATTCATCTTCATGTAGGTCGTATGTGTTTAGTCTGTTGTATAGAAACCTTACAGTAGCGTATTTGTGTTGGGCAGGGTGGATAGAGGTGTATAGGATAATAGTATCAGTAAATGTGGGTTTTCTGTATACAGGTGTCTTCCAGTTCGTGGGGGTCCTATGGAAGGTTATGTCCGGATAGTTTATCTTGTTGTTTGACTCAGTTTCTGGCATGAATTTCAGTTTTGGGTTTACCGCATTGAAGTCGTCCACTATGTTCTGAATGTCTGTGTGGTTGGCGTCGTAGATCACTAATATGTTGTCAACATATCGGAAGTAGTTTATAATCTTGTGTTTGTTCAATAAGTGTGCTAAATGAAGGTGTTCTAAGTGTTGCAGGAAAAACTCTGCTGTCAGGCTGGAGGTAGGTGCGCCCGTAGCAATCCATCATTCCGGATCAGAAGTTCTCCATTGTTGGTGAAATAGTTCTGTTGGGTGATAACATCATACCATCTTATCAGTTCGTGTCAGGTCTGGGAGTCCAGTAGATTCTGGTCCAATGTGTTGGATAAGATTTCACGGATTTCAGTTACTGGGATGTTCATGTATAGGTTTGTGATGTCTAGTGAAGCTGGAGTGAAGTGGGTGAGTGTAGGAGTGTCCTTCAGTTTGTTTATTAGGTCCCTAGTGTTATCTGTGCTGTATATGTTTGGTAGTGGGGCCAGTTGTCTGATTTTCTATGTGAATAGTCTGGCCACCTTGTATGCTGGGGCACTCCTCCAATTAACAGCGTGTCTGGTAGGATGTTCTGGTTTGTGCATTTTGATTAAGGCTTTGATGGTACATTCTCAGGGGTTCATGTTTACATATTTCCATTTGGTTTCTTGAGAGATTAGTGTCTTGCTGTCATTTATAACCTTCCTGATTTGGGATTGAAAGTTTTTGGTAGGGTCCTTTGTTGCAATTTGGAAGTTGTTGGCCTGTTTGAAGTCTTGTATTTTGGAGTCATATTGCTTGTTGGGTAAAATTACTAAGGAGTTTCCTTTGTCAGTGTGTGTTATCACGGCTTCATTTTTCTTAAGTTTGGTTTTTATGGTCTTGATTGTTCTTGCCCATGGGTGCATGTTGTGTTTGGGGTGGGAGTTGTTATTCAGTTGCAGGGTGTTTATGCGCTCTGCTGTCATTTTCCTGTACACATCGCGGTCTAAGGGTGGGAGTTGTGATATTGCAGTTTCAGCTTCAAAGGCCAGGTTTTTTTATCCAGTTTTCATTCTTGGTGTGTAAATTGTACTTTGGACCTTTCTGTAGCAAAGCCATTTCACGTTCAGAAAATGTTATGTCTGTGTTATTGATAACTCTAGGGTAAAAAGTTATGTTTCTGTTGGGGGGTTGTTGTTTGTGACTTGGTTAATTCGTTGAGTTTTTTTTATCTAGGTTCTGGTATCTAGATCAGATTTCCTTTTGGAGTTTATCTTCAGTTGTGCGGTAGATGTGTTGCCAAGTGCTATTCCAAGTGTTTGCTAGGATCAGATGTAGGTGGTGTTCAGCTTCTATTTTTTGTTGTGCAGGTATTTTGACTTGTCTTTATCCTTATATTGGTTACTTTGTGTTGTAGACACCTGCATGCTGGTAAAGTGCTGGGGTCTTTTATCTTAGTGTAGGCTGGGATTAGTTTGTTCTTGAGGCATTGCTTATTAAAATAGACACTAACATTGCAAAGCACAGTGGTGCTGTGCTACAAATCGGAGGGTCGCTGGTTCGATCCCAGCTGGTGTCAGTGGAATTTTTCATTGACATAAAATCCTTCTGATCGCACTATGGCCCTGGGGTCGACTCATCCTCTAACAGAAATGAGTACCAGGAGTATTTCCTGGGGGTAAAAGCGGCCGGTGCGTAAGGCTGACAACCTACCACCATTCTGTGCCGTTGTCACAAAATCTGGGAGCCTTAACTTCCTGGAACCCTCTGGGCCTGTCCAGGCCTGTAATGGGTCTGCTTTACCTTTTACTAACATTGCAATTCATAGTTGTGTTTTTGACTAACATATCACTTTACATTATTGCAGCCTCAAAATCTGTACCTGACTGCTGTTGTGAGGATATAAATGCAGGAGTGGTACTGTATATTTGTTGGTACTGTGATGGAGATTTGATTTAAAAAATTACTGCCAACTAGCACTGATTCCCAAACTTTTTTCCTCACAGACTCACCCCCCCCCCCCCCCCCCCCCCCGTCCTTTTAATCCGTTTACAGGCCTGGACAGGCCCCGAGGGTTCCATACAGTTGAGGCTCCCAGATTTCAAGACATTCAACACATGAAGGTGGTAAAGTTGTTAGCCCCATGCACTGGCTGCCTTTACCCCCCAAAGCAATATTCCTGGTACTTATTTCTGTTAGAGGCTGTGTCAACCCCACGGCCATAGTGCGGCCAGAAGGATTATGTCAATGAAAAATTCCAATGACACCATCGGGAATCGAACCCACAACCTTCTGGCTTGTAGCACAGTGCCTTAACCAACTGCAACACCACATGCCCCTCCGGACCCCATTTGGCTTCAGAAAATAACCGCAGTTACTCACATCTTTGCTCACATAAATGCAGAGTGCCTGGATGATGTGTATCCGAAGTTGAAAATTTATATTTCAAAACTGATTTTAGGTAGCTGCAAATACATAACCAGTGGCATATGTAACTGCATTACATGATTTGACCTTACTGATATTGCTTCATGGGTACAAGGGGTTTCTTAATTTGATATTCTAATGGTTGTATGAAGTAAACACATTGACAGTTCAAGAAGTTCTGTGATTATTGTTAACAAAAAATTATTCCTTTAATTTAAATAATTAAAATAACTTAAAAATAGTCATTACAGAAATGTATCCATGAATCCTTTGGGAAATGGTCGCAGATCCTTTGGGTTCCGTGGAGCACTCCTTGGGAACCACTGTTACCTGGCATTGATGTGGAAGTATATTACTCATCTTCGCATGATATTCCCATATTTACTTAAGTCCTTTTTTATCCAAAAATTTGTGTCTGAAATCTGTGGTGCATGAAATGTACAATTTTACGTATTAGATGCAGTCAGAAAAGTTACGGCTGCTTAACTTTGAGAAAAAGATGACTTGTTTTACAGCAGGAGTTAATTTATGTATAAGTATCATTTTAAACTTAGATCTGTAATTTATATTTCCCCATACATGACACTCAAATTTCTGCTTATTTCCAACTCTGTCAATGAACTCCATGACTATTGGGATGAATACAGTAAGGCACCAACAATGACACTTGATGGGAAAAAACAATAAGAGATTATTTTTGTGACAACTCCTCTGTGTGCCTTCATTTTCCTAGAAGTGCCACTCCCATTTGTTTAATAGCAGTCATTTTACATTGACACAACAAAGTGGAGAATGTGAAAAATGAATAAAGAAGTGGAGAAGAGGAATAATGGCAAAAACATCATGAAACTAACAGCAGCAGCCAGTTTTATTCCAAAGTTGGGGTGGGTTCAGGAATAATATTACAGTTGCAGACAAAATGTGGCATGGGTGTGATGAACTGGTTAGTGTCACCGGTAGTGTCTGTGCATGCAAGTTTGAGAGAGTGAGCAATATTGAGATGGAGATGGTCATTTATGGATGCAGGAACATCTGGGAGTTGGCATTATTACAACCACTGTATGAAAGCAGCATTGTTATTGTGAAACCATGGACATGTGTAAAAGTCTTGTGGGCTACGTAGGGTAAGTTCATGTTTATACAAAAATTAAGACAAATGTGTGTTCTAGATCTGTTACTAATAGCTGGGAAACAGCTGGATGTGTTTAATTCAAAATTTGGCAAGATGGAAGTTCTGTAAGTAATATTGAATTGTGCTTAAGTGAGTTAAGAAACATTTCTCATAGCCATTGGGGTGATTTTCACAGAGTTCCTGCACATTTGTTGATAAGCTAATAGATGTGCAAAATATAATATAGCTACAGGTTTTACTTTTCCAGTTCATTGAGTACTCTCAGACAACAGAACATTTTGACAATCCATCACATCCAATAAAATTATTATTCATCCAGCATAGGGTTAGAGGCAATTATTGTAGGCATCCTGTGTTTTGTGGTACTTGCCAGAAACCTAATGTGAGATGTTAAAACTTGAGTATTCAATGTTTATTTCAATTGCAATTTAGTGGGTCCTAGTTCTCATGTCTGCACTGCAAATGCCAGAAACAAAAAGGATGTGTGATTCTGAGTTCTTTCTATATTGTGCGTCTTTTGTTCTACCCTAACTGTATGGCTGGCCGACTGCATGTCCACTGGCACTGTTGAGCCCTGTTCCATACTTTAAGAGCTAAGCAAGCATAAATACTCATGTGACATACTTCAGAAAACTTGACACATGCTTTTTCATAACGATGTTATAATTAGCCAAGGGACTGGCAGAATGCTGTTGTATTATTTTGTGGCTGATTACGTGTATTTATATCTGTTTAACCAAAGTTATGTAACCAAAATTTGTAGGTAAATATAATTTATTCTGTTTCCAAGAAATTTCTTTTTGGGAAGTAGGAATGTGCATAAATTAGGTAAGTAAAATGGTGTATCAGTCTAATGTTGTAATTGTGCATCGTGACAACCAGCATATAGAAGAGTTACATATGCACTATTCTTGCAGGTTAAGGCTGATATGAGACTAGCTCCCAGTACCCGAACAAAACTAACTGCTGAACTGAAACAGTCATTAGACCAATGTATTGAAAGTCAGTCACAAGACAAGCTGTATCTTGATCAGCTTAGAAGTAAAAAAATCATTCCACAGACCAGTTCCTCTACCTGGGCACTTGATGACTTCAAAGATGATGAGATTCTGATTTTGGGTATGTAACAGTTAACTGTTACTCAGATATTTCACTAAATGTATTGCATACAATGGAGAAAGAAGATTTTTAAAGCTCTGTGATTGTACATACAGGTACAATATTTTTTTTTTTTTAACTTTGTTGGAACTGTTCTGTATTTTCATGTGATTCAGAATTCTTCAGTTGTTTACATCCTTAGAATTCATCTATGTAAGTTCTAATTCCTTTTAAAAATTTCTGTTTGCAAGCCTCCATCCATGTTTGAGGATGAATAGTTTTGCCTCCTGGTTAGTAAGATTGCAGTTTTCATATCATAACTTGTATTAAGCAGCTGGCGATGCAGTAGTGTTTCAAGACCGATATGAAAGTGATATTCATTATTTTAAAGTTTAGCTTTGATAGATGATGAAAAAGATGCTTTTTATCCATAGTACAGTGGAAGTCCATTATAACAAGAATTCATAAAACTAGAAATACACTGTGTTGAATTCTGATTATAAGCAGTCACAGAATTTTGAAATGTTTATTTTGCACTGATCTCATTGTAACTGACGAAAAAGCAGGATTTTAGAACAGACTTAATAGTTACACCATAAAGCTGTGCTCCCATGGCTGGTATATTTGTCAAATATTTGTTACTTTTGGATAATTGCCATGTCTGTTTCCCACTGATTGTCAGGAAATGTGAAATCAGTCAAAGGAGTTTTCATTGTTTGTTTACTTATCAATCCAAGACTTGTTCTTGATAAGCAGACAAGTGACTTGTGTGTAGACAGTTCCTATCATTTGATATGTCAGTTGGTGAGAGTTGCTAAGCACGCAAGTCATGGGAATGTAATCACATTGACTAGGCCAACATTTAGTAAGTGTGCCTGAGTAGAAGTGTTTGCCCATTAAACCAGTTGTGGAAGCAGTATGACAGTTACTCAATTGGCTGTTTGTGCACTGCACGCTTGTATGAAAATGTGTGTGTCAAATATACTGCTCATGGGAATGCAGCCTAATATATAAACTGTGTGTGATCAAATTGTTGTATTTTTTTAAGTCATTGTACAAAAGGAGGGAATGGTGTATGCTTATGGATTGCGAATATTCCTGCTTTGAGTAACACTGACAATAGCAAGAATTATCTTTTCTGTTAATAACCATTGAACAGATACTGCAAGGGCATGGTGTACTAATAAATTGCAGTTGTATTTAGGACTGGACTCTCATTTTTAGCCGCATTTGAAGAACTGCGAAAAGTGACTGTTAGCCTGTCATTTCTGCCCGTGTGTCCACAGGAAACAACTTGGCTCCCTTTGGTTGGGTTTTCGTGAAATTTATTATTTGAAAATTTTTTTGAAAATCTCTCAAAAAAATTTGAAGTCTTATAAAAATCTGTTGAGCATAATGGGTACTTTACTTGAATACCGTTGTACATTTATGGTAGTTATCTCACGGAATTATTCTTAAAATGAGAAAAGTTTTAGACAAAAGTTGTAGAGAAAATGAAAACACACATTTCATTCCAATAACTTTTTTTTCCCAGAATTGTGCCATTTACATGATAATGTGGAAAAATGTTGTACAACCAGACAGGCTACATATAACAATATTAATACGGTGCATGTGTGTTGCATGCTAGATAATTAAGGCTACAGATACACAATCAGAATATGTATGCTTACTGCTTTTCCATGGCAAGAGTGGTTTTGTGAACTTACTCAATGTTACATTCATACATACATTGCCTCTCTTATTTCTACATGGGTGTGGAGTTTCTTGTAAACCTATATAAAAAAATATATTGTTACTTATTACTACTGGGTAAGCTGCACATCTCACTGTTGTGTTGTGACTGCACATGTCAGGGGGATACTAATGGCAGGGAAATTTAAGTGTATGTTGTTGTACTTATTTACTTGGGTTTCATTGAAACACCAGAAGTAGCCTGTATTTTCAAGCCAATGTTGTGTGCAGTGCCCTATGTAAGATAAGCATCAACTGTTTGGCAATATGGAAAATTCTTACAACATCTGCACATACTGTGTTTACTTGAATGCAAGACAAGGTTGTTTCCTTTTGTGCTAAACTGGATTGCTCTGAGTTGGACTTTGCAGAGCCAAACCAAGGCTGGCATCTCCAAATAATTATATGTGGACAAAAGAGAGAACAGAGCATGACTTAAGTTAACTGACAATTTTTTTTTATTTTGCCCATTGTCTAGTTGTTTCAAGACACACAATGTGTCTGGCTGTCTTTCTGTCTTCAGGCAAAGCAGCACCTAACCAGGAGGACCCCTTAGATTAAACTATTATCAGTCGCTGGGGATCATAGAAGCAGTAAACTGTTAAGATATGCACCTGAGAACAAATCTAGTCCCAAGGGTAGTGACTGGAAAATAGCTACTGAAAAAGTAAAAATTATCTACAAAATTCAAAAATAAAATCTGGACCAGCCCACAAATTAACAACCTAAAAATAGCCATGAACTCAGACTGATCAGACCACAAACATAACACAAAAAACTGGAACAAAAATAATTAAAATTCACACCACTAACACCATCTGTGGAGAAAATTATGAATTTCATAGGTTCAAGTAAGTTTATAAATCAAGAAATATAAATGTATTATTTAGTCAGTGTGGATCATAACAGCATGTCAGTGCATCTCACCCAACATGATTGTGAAGGGTTTTAAGAAGTCTTGTATATCCAATGCAATGGATGAGACTGATGATGTATTGTGGAATGGCAGTGAAGAGGATTGGAATGCTAGGAGTGAGAGTGAGGAAGATGATGGCATTGGCTGTGAAGATGGAGACAGTGACACTGATTGGTAAAGGTACACAGAATCTGACAGGTTTTGTGTACTTAGTGTATGAAATTAATAGCTAAATATTTTTTCTTGGACATTTTATTTTGAGGCGGTTGTCTTAGATTTGAATACATTGTCCCTTGTCAGAATTTTTTTTTTCCTGGGGGGTTGTCATAAACTAGAGTCAATAAGCGATGAAGAGGACATGCCAAGAGGGGGAAAAAAGACTGCAAAATGTGACTGTGTATACAAAGTGGACTGTTACGGACATGAACAAATTTGAGAACTTTGAAACTCCATCATGAGTGCAGCTAGCCTTTATTAATGTTGGCTACAGTATCCACGTTTAGGAATGTAAAAATATGATTTGGCTACCCTTATTGTCCCTATGTATAATTTTAAGTGCATTTCCATGCATTTAAATTTCTGGTTATATTTTTTTATTGTTTAGAAGATGATGACATCTCTGGTGTGACAGACAACATTGTTGAATCATATCCAACTGCCAATCAGCTGCCACGGCCAAAATTGTTACAGTTCTGGGAGAATCGTCGTCCACCATACTGGGGCACATGGCGCAAGAAAAGCCAGAGTATTAGACCTAAGAACCCATTTTATATGGATAAAGTAAGTACTGGCAGTGATTGGTTAATGCACCAAACCATCCTTGTGTGAGAGCATCAGTCGTGGAACTATTGTTTGATGTATTATATCTCAGACTGTGTGATTATTAAACCAGAGGAGTGTAGTCTATGAGTGATTTTTAATTATGATTATTCTTATTTACAGACATTCTTTGATTATGAGGTAGATTCAGATGATGAGTGGGAAGAAGAGGAACCTGGTGAATCTCTTCATGGCTCTGATGATGAGAAAGAGTCTGAAGATGAATACGAAGTTGACAATGAATTCTTTGTACCACATGGCTACTTGAGCGATGAGGAAAATGTTGGTGAAAAGGACGAAGACCAGGTATTATGTTAAGTTTGAATACTAAATTCAGGCATTTATTTATTGAACAGTGGTCTAGGTCTTCTAATTGCACTGGCTACCAATGTCACAGATCTGGTGCATATAGTTAGGTAGTATACATTTGTGTCTCAGCAGTACAGTGCAGTGTAGGTTGTAGGTTTCTACCATGCTGGTACATGTATGATTGTAGAATTTTTTTAATTGCTTGCAGTTCTAATAGAGTGCTAGTTATTGTTAGTTGTTAATATTGCAAATTTTTTCCGTTTAAAAACTTCTTGCTTAAGTGTGGGTACTTTTACATTGAATTTGTAAGGCTTAGCCTCAAGATCCTCACCATATTTGTAATTGTCTACTTGTAAAACAATATTTCACTTCTTTAAATTTTGGCCCACTATAGATTATTTTCCTAGTAGTGTTGTGTGGTAGGAAATTGTTGCAAGTTTGGTCGTGGTAGATGTTGATTTGTGACAAATGAGTGTGCGGTTTTCAGATGACTTAATGGTAAAATTGTTCATATTAAGACTTAGCATACATTGGTTATCATTAGACTATTTGTGTACACTTTAGCTAACATGTCCCCAGAATGTGGGCTGAACATACTATGTTGGAAATGAAAAGAGAAAGCATTAAACGAAAAGAGAGAGTGAGGGTCTATGACAAGAAGTAAATGTTGAATTATTATAGAATATGTATTTTAAATATCGGCTTTGAAACAAAGTTTGGATGTTGCATCCTTGCAGTCTCCTGAGATGCTGAAGATAAAACTAAAGCTCTTGGAACTGGAATTTGAGGAAGAAATGAAGCAAAAGACTGGACGTCTCAAACCTCGTCTGTTTGGTTGTGTCTGGGTTGACTCCAAAACTGCCGATAGTGGTATGTTGTTACTTAATTTGTGCATATTTAATTCCAAAGTTTCTGTCTGACAACAACAATCTCACTTGTAGCCATATTAGTCTCTTCTTACATGTGAGGGAGGATAGAATGGATAGTGTAATGTGTGATGGAAGCCTAACACTGTGTCATTTTCAAAAATCTTCCGTGAACTGCAGGTATGCTCAAGGTGACAGTTGTGTATACTTATGCAGGATGGTGTGACGTTCTGTGTTGTATTCTCTGTTTATTTCATGCTTGGGAAGGGCAGGGAAATAGTGATATTGCTTGAATTTCATAGAGAGCAAATGCACTTGTTTAGTAGCCCTTCGGTAGGCAGATACAAAGTGCACAATGAACATGTTATGTTAAATCTTACAGCCAGCACTCAGCTGTTGAAACTGTTGAGTCCGTACAGGGCGGTGTACCAGGATGGTCCAATTGTTATGTCTGCACCTGATTCTTCTAGTGCAGCAGGAAGTCCTGAAGCCAAGAACCAAGTACCAAGTCCAACAACGCCATTAATGAGAAAAAAGAAGTTTCCGGAAGCGGGTAATGTAACTAATTAGACATACTCATTACAGAGTGACCAGTATGTTTGCTGCATAACTAACTGCGCTTACCTGGTTGACACACACACACACACACACACACTTGGTATTTCAAAAATTGTATACCTGGATGTCCCAACACATGCCACATCAGCAAAACCTGACTGTTTCAAATCTCAACTCTGCCTTCAGCTGAATTTATTTGATAAGATAAGTTTTGTCCACTTATATGATGTACAGCTCAGACTCCAGCCATCCTCTTTATATTTATATTTATATCATATGTAACGGGAGTGAGATCTGAACCTTGAGAGAATATAGATTGCAGCTGTGAAGTTTCATCTCTGTATTTCTGATGTACAGCCTGTTGTTGGCTTGTTGCAGAGCTGAAACACATAGCTGGGCTATATATAAAAAAATGTATGTTGTGTTAGATGATTGTCATATTTGGATTTATTGCTTTAATGCTTATAACACAACAGGATGAATCAGAGCAAGTATTGCACCCTAGTGGATCCAAGGTAGTAGATTGCAAGGTTGTATTTTATTTTTTTAAACCCACTGACAAGTACAATCAGCTTCCAAAACAAGATGCTTGAAATATGAGAAAGGGGGGGGGGGGTGTTCATGCAGGAAGTTCCGTGTATTTGGCAGTTTATTAAAACAACTTTGTTGCGAACCTTGCAGACATCATTCTGTTTACTCTGAACTTGAAAGAGATCCAATTGAAGAGAAACTCTGTTGCCTTTCCAGCTGCCAGAACATCTTTAAAATGTTGTTGCCCCCCTACCACGCTTTGCTACAATCCCAGTTGTCACTGGGAAGTTTGCGAAGTCCAAATGTTTTAAGTTTTCACTGTTGTTAGATTATAGAAAATATTTGTAATTCAGTGTGGAGTGCACTTCCTGTTTCAATTATATATGACCCCTGTTCCAGATTTTTCTCTATTTAAGGTACAGGTGTCATAACTTATTCCTGGGTATGCAAGGGATTACTGAACTGTTATCTGCTTTTTCTGCTTATTCATTCTTTTCACAGCTGTTAACCTCACTGTGTATGTGGGGAATGGATCTTACGTGGTGCAAGACTGACAGTAGTTTTCTGTGATGTGGAATAAAGTGATGTGTTGGCCTCTGGTGTCATATGTAACATGTTTCATTTGTTTTTGCAGCAATTCCTGCTTTAATCAAGCTCATCCACGGTAATGTCAACAGACGTGAGTTTTTGGCAAAAGAGTTCTTGGCGTATTGGAACAAGGAGCAACAAAGATCAGTGGGAGATGGAATGGAAGAAGGATCAGCGGAAGGGAATGCATCAACATCACAGTCTTGTGACATTTTTAAGAAGAGTGTCACAAATAAGATTAAAGAGTTAGCATCTTGGATGGCATGCCCTGGAGGAGGTCCAATGGCTGGTCGCATGTGCTGGTATGTGCCACCAGAAACGCGTGCATTGTATGGACTTGCTGATATTACTCTTCCAAACACATTGTGGAATTACACATTTAAACCGAAAAGACGAGAAAGTGATATCCATATGGCCTCTGCTACATCTACAGCACTTACGAATGAATCTAATCCTAAGCAGCTAATTACAAAGTTTACAAAGAAAATGACAGAAGTGGAACGTAAAAAGCAGTTTAATAAGGCACTAGCTGAAGGTGCAATGCCTGACAAGAGGCAAGGTGATTTGCAACATGATGACATAACCCAGAAAAATTTTTCCTTCAGTTTATCCAATAGAGCAACCCCAACACTCAAGAGTGCTGAGCAACATAAAAGAAAGGTACCTATTCTGACATCTTTCCCAAAGGGACAAGAGTTAGCCACACCACATAAGAACTCTCTTATGAAATTTATGAAACCACATGGCAACATTGCAAGTGAGGGAAAGAAAAGTGTTTCCAGTTTTCAAAACAGTGATAAACTGGGTGCTGGTGAGGAAGAGTGTATTGTTTTGAGTGACTGAAAAGTAAGAATTGTAATTAAGACTGGTGTGGTTTTAAAATATTTGTTGATGGCTTTATTAGGGCAACATATTAAAATTGTCATTATTTTTTGATTCTGCTTGATGTCTGATGAAAGTTTGTAGTCATCAATGGGTATGTGAAAGAACTAAACTAGTAGGGTTCATCAGATGTACTTATTGCAGAAGCCTTGAAACAAATGGAAGTTTAGTGGATGCAGCTGAGTGTTGTTTAGTTGCATGCATTATGTGTGGGTTGCACTACAATGGCAGTGCCATCAAGGGATCTAAACCCTGCCAGAAAAATGTGTAGAGGTACTGCTTCCACCTCTGCATGTGTGAAGATTATTCTCCCTCTAGTAAGCCACCTGCTCCTCTGTCTCCTAGTGCCCATCACTGCAGTTAACACTGTGGTTGAACTTCATGGATATAAACCAGCAGCTGAGCCACAAGACAATACATAATATTTATTCCGTTCTAGCATTCTCAACATGGAGTTTAACATATACAAAGAACTTTGATTTCATTGCAGGTGGGAATACACTAATATGAATTATCAGAGAGGAGATTTCTGTAGAATGTCTGCCTTTCTTTTAAAGAATCTACGTTGCGATCAGTCAAACATCCATGTTTTGTTTTTAGATGTCACATTGACCTTTTCAAGACCTGTGCTTGCATATGTCAATGCATGTAGGAACACACACCTAGAAATGTATTTTATCTGTTCCAGTAACAAGGAAATCTGCTGCATTTTTAAGACATGCTGCTTAATGTGTGTTTTATGTTCCAAAAAATTCTGCATGTTTCATGATTTTATCTTCTGTTCAAATAAAATGTTTAAAAAAGCCACGTGCTAAAATTTAAATACAAACCCCTTTAGGATAAAGGTTAATTTTTTAATTTTAAAGTTGTCTATTCTGTGCATTTTTTACGTCAGCATACACCATTTATTATACAAATTACATGCACATTCTTAATTAGTACAAACATTAAATGAGCTTCTTCAACATGTTTCAGTACATGTGCACCATCTTCAGGGACAACACAATGCCAGTTCTTAGAAGCAGCATTTGGCTAAAAGCCAATTGCTCCTTCTACTGTACATCTTAAAACAATTCATACAAACATTAAATGAGCTTCCCCAACATGTTCAGGGAGAACACAGTTTTTACTGTAAGTTATATACATTTTATTCAACAATAAGAAATGTTTTTAATCATAGTGTAACCATAAGTTTTAAAATATGTACAGTTATTCTTCTAACAAATAATCGTCAATGACAAAGCTGCTACAGACCAAGGAACCTATACATAACAGCTCTTCAGTAGCATTTGGTTTTTGAAGTTGGTTTATTTACCTTGACTGACTCATTTGGTTCACAGCATAACACTTTGAGGTTTTTTTTTTTGTTAATAAATTGTTAAGGTAAACCCATACATTCGCGAAGAAATAAAGAGTAGACTGAGGTCAGGAAATGCTTGCTATCATTCGGTGCAGAATCTTTTGTCTTCCAGGTTGCTGTCCAGGAAATTAAAGATTAAAATATATAGAACGATAATCTTGCTGGTTGTTTTGTATGGGTGTGAAGCTTGGTCGCTGACGTTGAGGGAGGAAAGGAAGCTGAGGGTGTTTGAGAATATGGTGTTGAGAATATTTGGACCTAGGAGGGACGAGGTAGCGGGGGAATGGAGGAGACTGCATAACGAGGAGCTAAGTGATCTGTACTCCTCACCCAATATTGTGCGGGTGATAAAATCGAGAAGAATGAG
>Ga0123354_10000668_pt1 | contig 36312 bp, 33 predicted proteins | sample TergutLab28metaG_2_FD_97872 | JGI IMG/M metagenome (GOLD analysis project Ga0123354, IMG submission 97872) | Labiotermes labralis P4 segment gut microbial communities from Petit-Saut dam, French Guiana - Lab288 P4 | ecosystem: Host-associated > Arthropoda: Insects > Digestive system > Gut ... | reverse complement strand
GCAGTAAGCGGGGGCATTGCTGCACCAAGAGAACCACGAGTATGCGTCCCTCTATAAACAACAGACTTGAAAAAAAGCCCAACCAACCCCCCCCCCCCCCCCCCCAGCGATTTCGCTGAGGGGGGCTTCTCATTTTCTGGAGGTTATTTGTGACACGGCGCTGAGGCGCGTACTCAACTGTCGTCGCCTGCGCTGCAAGCCGAGCAAGAAGACCAGCGCCAGCGGGCGATGATGCGTTGCGCTTACGTGGCCGTCGGCAGTGGTCGGGCGGCGGCTGGCATCGATGCGACTCGTCGGGCGGGTGGACGGGCGATGCGACGGTGACGTCGGGCTGGGTGGCTGGCTCGTTGGGGTCTGCGCCGCCGCCGCGGGGTTGGCTGGACTGTCGTCCTGCAACACGTTTTGGCTACCGGGAAACGGTAGTCATTCGTGCGCAGATTTTGGCTGTCTACGCTGGTGGCAGTGGCTCCTATCTCAACGCGAACGGACGGGCGAGCGGACGGGCGGTCGGAGGCTGTGGACGATCGGTGCCGCGTGGCTGGCCGAGCACGGCTCAGCGGCCTGCGTGAGTTGGCGCTACCCGGAACGGGTAGAAAGTCCCGTCCCTTATCGACCTTCTCGCCCCTGGTCAGCGGCCTGCGTTCGACCCTGCGGTGCGTCAGGCGGCGCGACACGGGTTGGTGGCATCTGAGTTATACTGATAATGGTTTTCGTGTGCAGATGTCTGAGTCGTCGTGAGCAGGATCGTTGGCGCTAGCCGCCTCCGAGTTCGCGAACCAGCACCGCCAGCCGCTCCCAGTCGGGATCGTGCGTGGCCCTGGGGTTCGGACGTCGTCGCATGAGGGCCGCTCACCGGGATATGTGCTCGGCAAGACAGAGCCGTGATCGCCCACAACACGTGCGGGGATCCGCGCAGCGACACACCCAATGAGCCTGCTTGGCTCGCCGTTGGGCACGACACCAGGCCACGCTGCTCAGCGCAGCGGGACGACCGTCGCTCGTGTACCCACGAGCGTGCGCATGTCACCTGGGTCAGAGGTGTAGATCGTCGGGTGCCCGGGTCGGCTGAGCGCCGTGGCACAGACCAGCGCGTCCAGGGCGTGCTCGTGGCCATGCCGCCCGGCGGCCGCGAGCAGGTCTGAGGCGACAGCAGCGATCTCTTGCGACGCGGGCACGACGACCAGGCGAGACACGGTCCACTGCAGGGCAGCCCGGTCGATCTTCGGGTACGTGGCTTCGACGAGCGTCACCGCGCTGATGGCGACCGGCGTGCGAGCCGCTGCGGCCTCCTCGATCACCGCCCGCAGGTACACGTCACGACGCGCGGCGCGGGCCAGTCCTTCGCAGTCCAGCACCACCAGTCCGGTCGCCAGACCTCGGCTCACCGGGTGAAGCCGATCTCAGCGTCCGCCGCGGCCAGATCTGCATAGACCTGTTCGCGCACCTGGTCAGGCACAGGACCCAGCTCGGCCACAGCAGCCTCGGTGTAGTCGGTGAGTCGGTCCAGCTCGAGCTGCGTGGCCAGGGCACGAGCGACATAGGCCGACAGACCGCGCGGCCCTGACCTCGCTTCGGCTTCGTCAACCAGGTCCTGCGGGATCGTCAACGACTTCTTCCTGGTCAGCTGCTGTGTCGTCATGCCGCTATCCTACCTCTTAGGCGACACGTGGACCAGACAGTTCCGCACCACACCGAGATGCCAGGGAAGGCCGACCGAGACGTCCGCGGCATCTTCGACCGAGATGACCGCTCGAGCCAGTGTCAGGGTGACTGTGGCTCTTCGGGCGGAGCAGCGACGCAGAACTGGTTGCCGTCAGGGTCGGCGAGCACCGTCCAGGTGAAGTCGGGGATTTCGTCGTGGAAAGCGACCAGGGTGGCTCCCGCCGCGACCAGACGCTCGACCTCGGTTCCCGGGTCGGCCGAGCCGCACTCCAGGTGGAGCCGGTTCTTGCCCGGGGTGGGGTCGGGGACCTTCTGGAAGCCAAGGTCGACACCCGTCGGCGTCGTGACCATGACGAAGAACCCCTCCATCTCGTCGACGACCGTGCCACCGGTCTGCTCAGCCCACCACGCCGCCAACGCCCGTGCGTCGGTCGTGTCGAACGTCACCATGCCTACCGAGATGCTCATACACCCCACCTTATCCAACCTGGCCGCGACGCTCGGCCTTCACGTCGACGTGGCGCCCGTCTGAGCCTCTGGTGCCAGGGCTCTGCGGATCTTGCGTGCCACGTAGACAATGAGCACTGCTGTGGGTACCAGGAGGACGACACGTGCCCAGACGGCGGTGCCGACGGCAGCGCGGACGACGAAAGCCCACAACAGCCAGACGATGCCGATGACCGCGCAGAAGAAAGCGGCGGCGATGACGGAGCCAGCCACGGAGTCGGTGGTCCGTAGGTCGTCCCGCATCAAGAAATAGACCGACAGCACTCCTGCGGCGACGATGACAGTGGCGCCGCAGAGCAGCAGCGGCACCAGCGTCCACCGGTCCGGGCACACCGCTGTGGCCACGAGCAGCAGGTACGAGACGGTGAACACGAGCATGTACGACAGTGGTGCCGGTTCGGCCAGCGCTGCGCGCACGTGGTCGCGGACGGTCCTGTCGACCCGGACCCAGATCAGCCCAGCCCACAGCAGGCTGGTCAGCACGGCGAGGCCAGCGACGGCCCTCCCGGGGTTCAGCCACTCGCCGGTCCACAGCCCGGGGACGACAGACAGCCCGAGCGAGGCGACGAGTGCTGGTGGGGCGATCGTCACGGTCAACAAGCTCGTGCGGTGCTCGTCGAGCGACTCCGGGCCCGGGGACGTCCCGGCGACCAGGGCCTCGGCATCGAGCCAGGCAGCGACGGACGCTGGCCGCAGGGATGTCAGGGCTCGCACACCGGCTATCCGAGGGTGGGTCTCCAGCGCCTCCTGGTACGTCGGGTCGATCGCGAGCGCGTCCGCCACGTGCCGTTCCGCGTCGTCGAGGCGCCGGTCGGACAGGGCGACGACGGCGCTGACGGTGTGCGGCTCCGGGTGCTGCGGGGCCAGGCGGAGCATCTCGGCGGCCGCGTGACGGGCCTCGTCGCTGTTGTCAGGAGCCAGCCGGGCGACCCGACCGTGGTTCCACAGGTCGGCCGGGTCGAGCTCGACCGCGCGCCGGGCTGCGGCGAGGGCGCCGTCCCGGTCGTCGGCCTGGGACAGCACCTGGGACAGGGTGTAGTACGCCCAGTCGGCGTAGGGTCGCAGGACGAGGAGACGGTCGGCGGCCTCCCGGGCGGCCGTGGCGTCGCCCAACCGTGCCTGCGCCAGCGCGGTCAGCTGCAAGCCCCGGGGATGGTCCGGGGCGTTCCGGACGGCGTCGCCCAGCACGTCCAGCGCCCGCTCCGGTCTGCCGTGGGACAGGAAGAGGTCGGCAAGACCGAGACAGCGGTCGATCTCCCCGTCCGGCAAGGACCGGTCAGCGTCACCGGACGAAGTCATGCAAGCTTCTCGCGGCGCATGTATTCGCGCAGGTCGTCGTACTCGTGAGACCGGGTGAACCGGACGACCGAGCGGGCGGCGGCGAACCACTCGGCGGTCGACGGGGTGATCTGGGCGGCCGCGGTCAGCAGGTCAGCGGTGGTCAAAGGACGCGGCGTGCCGGTGCGCAGCGCCTCGCTGAGGACCACCTGCACTGCGGAGACCACCACGTGAGCCAGGTCGGCGCCGCTGAACTGCACGGTCGCGTCGGCCACCGTGTCCAGGTCTAGTGCCTGGGTGGGCCGGTCGCGCAGGTGGACCGCGAGCACCCCGGCCCGGGTCTGGTGGTCTGGCGGCTCGACGAACACAGCCCGGTCCAGACGGCCCGGGCGGCGCAGCGCCGTGTCGATGTCCCACGGGTGGTTGGTCGCGGCGACCGTCAGCACGCCGTGCGAACCGGTGCCGTCCATGGACGACAACAGCTGGTTGACCACACCTCGGGTGGCGTGCCAGTGGTTGGCCCGTCTTTGGCCAAGAGCGTCGATCTCGTCCAAGAAGACCACCGACGGGGCCTGGCGCAACGCGTCGTCGAACAGGGCCTGGACGTTGCGTTCGGACTCCCCGACGTACGAGGAGTAGATGTCGGCCGGGCCAGCACTGACAAAGCTGGCTCCGATCTCCGCGGCCACCGCCTTGGCCAGGTAGGTCTTCCCGCACCCTGGAGGGCCGTACAACAACAGCCCGCCACCAGCGCTGACCTGGTACACCGCAGCGATCTCAGGGTTGCGCACCGGTGCGAAGTAGATGTGCTCCAGACGCTGCTTGACCGCGCCCATCCCGGCCACGTCCGCCAGGCCCCGAGGCTCGCCCGGCCCAGCCGGGTGCCCGCCGGTCGGCTGGTCGCTGACCCCCAGGTCAGGCGCCGGGCCCAGCTGGGCGTCCAAGACCTTGAGCACAGCCGCCTCGTCGGGCCGGCCCGACTGGCGGACCAGGGCCTGCGCCCGGGTGTTGGTCGGGTCCAGCGACAGCGCGGCACCAGCCTGCGCGGTGGCCTCCGTGGCCCGCCCGGCGCTGGCCAGGGCATCGGCCAGCAGCACACGCAAGGCAGGGTCGTCAGGGACCGCGTCAACGGCTCGTTCAAGACCAGCGATCTGTGCATCAAGATCAGACACGCGGACGACCATAACCCGCCGCGGACCATTGACGGGAAGATTTTGGCAGAGCTTACCCCACGGCCTCGAGGATGGCGAAGTGAGCAAGAGCGACGACCGGCACCTCTACGGGGCGCAACGGGCCTACGGCCAGCACCGCACCCCGAGTCCGAATGGGTCACCTATGAGATCGAGGCCGCCAGCACCGTGCGTGCGCTTGGCTATCCGGCTGCGATGCTGGATGAGCCGACACACGCCACCGAGTGGCCGCACCCAGCGGCGTGACAGACCAGATGGCGACCCGGCTCACGACAACGGGTGGCGGAGTCGGTCCTGGAGGGCATCGGCCTCGTCGAGGACCTCCCCGGCGGCCCATGTCACGTCGCGCCGGGACTGGGTGATGGGGCGCAGGACCCCAGCAGCGACCAGACGGGAGACGGCGTCGTAGACGGCAGCCGAGGACGCGCCTGTGAGACGACGGATGTCGTAGGCGTCAAGGACTGGGTGCGCGAGCAGGTGCTCGTGGATCAGCGCGTGGGCCACAGAGCCACGCCGTGGGTGGACGCGTTCGTCCCAGTGCACCGGCAGGTCGGCGAGCCAGTGCGCGGAGACCCGGGCCTCTTGGGCAGCACGTGAAGCACTGGCAGCGATGTGCTCGACCAGCGGGTCGACAACGCCGTCGCGGTAGTCGTTGACGAGCTGGAAGTAGCGGTCACGGTCGGTGACCAGCGCGGATGCGATGGGCACAGCGATGGTGCGGGTCACGCCCCGCGCCCGCCACACCGCATTGATCAGCGAACGCCCTACCCGGCCGTTGCCGTCGGTGAACGGGTGGACGGACTCGAACTGCCCGTGCACGACCGCAGCCTGCACCACCGGGTCCAGGTCGCCACGGTTGGCGAACGTCATCAGGTCGTCCATGAGTGCTGGCACCCGGTCGGGGTGCGGGGGCACGTGGACGGCACCGACAGGCGCGTGGTCGGACCCGCCGATCCAGTTCTGCACGTCACGCAGACGCCCCGCGTAGTGGCGCTCGGCAGGATCGTCGGCCAGCAAAGGAGCGTGTGCCGCCAGGAGGGTGTCGAGCGTCACGCCGTCCTGGCTGCGCTCGACCAGCAGGTGCAGGCCGTCGATCGCCGCCTTGACGGTCCGTGCACCCCTGGGTGCGCCGATACCCGCTTCAGCGCGTGCCAGCTGGTCCACGGTGGTCAGCTGCTCCTCGATCCGTGACGAGGCGATGGCCTCGGTGCGCGCGAGGAACGGTTCGAGCGACGCCAGGTGCCCCCCGGCCTCGTGCTCCAGCAGCGCGATGTCGACGGCAGCCTGACGGGCAGCCTCCGAGGCGCTGGCGCTCGGCGACACCTCGACCTGGGCGATGAACGGCGGGACGGATGCCTCGTAGGAGGTCACACGTCGGACGGCGCGGTGGCGAGGTTCCCACGGCAACGTCTCGGACGTGTGCCGCGGGAAGAGCCGCTCGTCCATCGTCACTCCAACCTGGAAGACCGCGGTCCTTGTTCTGGGTTACACCTCATAACCCAGAATAGCGGAACGTGCCGCGCGTGAGTCACCCGGACGGCTCCTCGCGTTCGACCAGGCCGCGGCAGAGCACGCCGGCCGCGTCCGCGCCACGCTGGCCGCCCAGGGCATACCAGAAGCGGGCTTGTGGAACATTCGGGCGTCGGTACGACTCGAAGCGGCCGAGACAGCCCAGATGGACGTGGCGATTCGAGCGAGGACGACTGCGATGGTGTTGGCAACGGAAGGTGGCGTGCGGCCCCGTACGGCGAGCACGGGTCGTTCTGGGGTGGGCTCCACCAGGGGCATCAAGGCTGTGGTGGGTTGTGTGTGCTCTTTCGCGGTTGTGGCGACCCTCCTTGGCGCGTGCACCAGCGCCTCGCCTTCCGACGACGCGTCGACACCTGGTCTCGTCACCTCGAGCACGTCCCCTTCTGGCCGCCTGGGCGATGGCGCCGAGTTCGACGGCGAGCAGTACCTGTGGGTGGAAGACCAGCTCGACTGGCCGGGTATCACCCTCCAGGTCGGCCTGTACATCCCGGCGGACTTTGTTGCCGACCCGAGCGGACGCGCCGGCTCGTGGCTCCGGTCTGACTGTGCGACCAAGACTGACGGCTCTTGTCCGACGATCACCCTCGAGCAGTACTCAGACATGGAGGTGGCCGACAACGTCGCCTTGGACGGGACAGTCGCGGCGAGCGGTGTGTCCTGGACCGTGTCGGAAGTGGTTGCCGAGAGCTTCGCCCCGAAAGTGCAACCGGTCGTCACCATCACCCTCGAGCTCGCCGAGTCGTACGACGACACGAACGCCACCCTGAGCCCATTCGTCGAGACCCACACTTTCTTCCCGATCGGCAAAGGTGAGAGCGGCGACTACGGCCAGCTGGTGGTCCAGGTGTCCGCCAGTTCGGACGTGCCCGACTTCAAGGCGTTCGTCGACCGCACCACGACGACCGCGGCCCTCCGCTTCCACGTGATCTCCTCCGAAGAGAAGTAGCTGTGCTCTCTGATGCCCAAGGCGCCGAGGCCCTGTTCTGACAGACGTCGGTTTGGTACTCGACCTCCCCTCCGGCTTGGTCGTGCCAATCCACATCTCCACCCTTGCCCCACTAGTGTCCTGCGCCGGAAATTCGGTGGATAAGAAGGCGGCGTCAGACGTGGTGCATCGCAAGGCGGAGGAGGGCGCGATAGCAGCGCTATCGCAACTGACGACAACGCCGCGAGGTGCCGCGGCTGGCGTCGACTTCTCCACCGAATTTCCGGCGCAGGACACTAGCTCCAAGCGGTGGGATCTGTCCCGGTGTTTCGTCTGTGATGACCTCGGTGTCCTCACCCCGGGTGCTCGTCGTTGGTGAGTTCTGCAGAGCGCTCGACGAGGTCCTCGAACCAGAGCTCTTGGGCTCCGAGGTAGCCCGGATCGAAGTATTGGCGGACGATCTGCTCGACCTGGTGCTCGTCGGTGATTCCCAGGGTCAGGCACAGACGGGCGCCGTCCTCAAGGTCGGATGGGGACTTGCGGGAGACCATCGCTTTCATGGCGAGGAGGTACTCGGGAGAGCCGACCGAGACCGACAGACCCCCGAACTGGCCGAGCGACCTGGGGCTGTGGTCCGCGACACGCGGCATCATCTCCACGACAGCGTCGTTGAGCCAACGAGGCGGAAGGCTCATCTCTGCGGCCATCACCGCGGCCTCGTCGAGGACGACGTCGCGCGGGTGCAACACCGCGTCGATGTCAGCTGTCGTGCGTCGGTCGTCGTACACCAGGGCCATCGCCGCACCACCGACGACGAACATCTCGGCCCGAAACCCGCGTGCGGCGATGCGCTGGCCGAGCCTGGTGAGCAGGTCCCGGACCTCGTCGCGTCCCATATCAGGTGTGGTCACACGGCCTCCAGCCACTGGACGGGGAAGATCACCCGTCGTTCTCGCAGGGACGGTGGGGTGTGGACGAGGTTCCAGTCGCGCCACCGCGCCGGCATCGTGCCAGGTTGCCACCACTGGTCGACCGGACGCAGCTGTCTGGTCCAGTCCAAGGATGCGCCATCGTTCGACAGCGACCAGGTGTGGGCGGCGACGCCGGTGACCAGGGCGTTCCAGCGCACGTCCCCGGTGGTGGGGGGTTTGATGTGGAACGCCGCGATATCGCGTTCGTCGTCCAGCAGCTGTAGCTGTTGGACACTCTGGCGCACCAACCGCGTGCAGTGGACAGGGTCGGTGTCCATATGCCGTTTCAGCACGAGCGCCAACTGGGGGTAGCACAGCAGGTGCCCGGCGACGATCGGACCGGCAGGGTCAGTGCGGCCAGCGGTCTGGATCCGGGCCGCCACGGTCGCTGACATCGGTTTGGACCCGTGCCTGTACGCCGACAGGTTCGACTTGGCGATCCCTGTCAACCACGACAACGTCGAGTACGTGTGCCGGTCCGGCCACTGCACGCCCATCACCTCCGCCGCAATTTTATAACCCCAGGGTGACCGGGGGCGAGCCTCAGCCGCGATCCCCAGAGGAACTGCCACCAGGCCGGGGATGCTGACCAGGCAAGACAGAGGAACCGTCCCCACTGTCCTGGCTCGATGTCGCTCTTGAAGCGACCTGTGGGGGCTGGTTTGGCGACATCATGGTCAGACCAACCGGAAAGGACCCATGATGAACACCGCTGTCGCCTCGCACATCACTGGCGTCGTCGTCCACCCGGACGGCGCGACGGTCACGCGCACCGGCCGTCTGAGCGAAGGGGCCGGACGCCGGACGGTGGAGATCGCCGTGCCCTGGCAGGTGGAGCCGGACTCGGTGACCGCGGCCTTGAGCACGGGCACCCGCTTGGTCTCGCTGGACTTCGAGGTGGACCGGTCCCGACCGGCAGGTTCTGGCGCGCGTCGCAAGGACCTGGTGTCACGGCTGGACGAGGCCAGGACGGCGGTGACCAGGCTCGACGACGCTGTCGCGGTGCTGGAGGCCCGGGAACGGTTCGTCGTGGCCAACTGCCGGCTGGGGGGACGGACCGACGCTGGTGTCGACCTGCTCAGCCAGCTCGACGGGTACCTGGCTGACCAGCTCGCCACGGTGCGGGACACGATGTCGCAGCTGCGTCGTGACCGAGTCGAGGCTGAACGTCACCGTGAGCGCATCGAAAAGGCGTTGGCACACCTGGGCGACGAACGGCCCGATCCGGTCGGACGCGTGGTGGTGGAGTGCGAGAGCGCCGAGCCGGACGCCCCCGAGATCACCGTCGGCTACTTCACCCGCCAGGCGCGCTGGCGGCCCCAGCACGAGCTACGGGTGGACGACCTGGCCGGCCCGGTACGTCTGGCGTTCACCGCGCGTGTCACCCAGGACACCGGTGAGGACTGGTCAGACGTTCCGCTGGTGGTCTCCACCGCCCGCCCTGGGCTGGGCGGCACTGCTCCCGAGCTGGACCCCTGGCGTCTGCGTATGCCCCGCCCGGTAGCCGTCATGTGCGCGCAGGCCAGCCCGGCTCCGTTCGACACGCAGGACATGGCGGTGGCGGGAAAACAAGTCATGGCTCCTGCCCAGTCCGCGCCACGTGCTCCGGCCGCGTCAGAGCCGGTCATGGTGTCCGGAGATGCGGGCGAGGCCACCGCCAACGCTTCGCAGTGGACGATCACGACCCCCTGCCGTCTGGAGTCGGGCAAGGGCGAGCGGGTGTTCGACGTGCTGGAGATGGAGATCGCGGCCCAGTACCGCCACGTCGCCATCCCCAAGCTCGACCCTGACGCCTTCCTCCAGGCCCGCCTCGACGGCTGGAGCCAGCTCGACCTGCCGCCGGGCCCTGCCAAGGTGTTCCTGGAGAACCGGTACGTGGGCACGACGTTCGTGGACACCGGAACCACCGACGACGAGCTGGACGTCGCGCTGGGCCGTGACGCGGCGATCTTCGTCACCCGCGAGAAATCCGACGAGCTGGCGCGGCACCGGCTGGGCCGCAAGTCCCGCGCCACCCGGGGGTGGAAGATCGCGGTGCGCAACAACAAACCCACCACGGTCGAGCTGGTGCTGCACGACCAGATCCCGCTGTCGGCCGACGCCGACATCACCGTCACCCCGCGCGAGCTGTCCGGCGGTGAGCTCGACACCACCACCGGCGAGGTCACCTGGACCCTGGTCATCGACCCCGGTGCGGTCGAAGAACGCACTATCGCCTTCGACGTCGACCACCCCAAGGGCACTTATCTGTCCCTCTAAAACGCGAGATGCTGCGCGGCAACCGGGGCCGCCAGGAGAACCAGAGGGCTGACCAGGCAGGACATTAGGAACCGTCCCCATTGTCCGCTTGCCCCCGGTCTTGGGCGATCCGTGCTGTTAGGCTGTGGCTGACGCCCCGCGCATCACATGTCTAGGAGCGACTATGACCTCATCTGAACCCGACCAACCAGCGGGCCAGGAGCCCGAACAGGTCCGTGCACTCAAGTTTAGGTGCCCGAACGACGGTTCGACTGACGTCTATTGGGAGATCGAGCGGGGTCAGCTGGTCTGCATGCACTGCCGCACCGTGGTTCCCGAAGGGCCGCGGCCCGCAGGAGGCCACGTGCTCAATGGCATCGTCGTGTCAGACGGTGTGACCCAAGCACTACCAGAGGACAATATCTGCAACTTCAAGTGCGAAGGCTGCGGGGCTGAGGTCGTCTCTGACAAGAGCACCAGCATGTCTGCGAAGTGTTCCTGGTGCCGCAACAACCTTATCCCCGGAGACGTGGTCTCGAATGAGTTCACACCTGACGGGATCATCCCTTTCGCAGTTTCTGAGGCCCAGGCCGTCGACAGCTTCCAGAGATGGGTGAAGAAGCACTGGTTTGTGCGTAAGGGTTTTGGAGACGTCAAGAACGTCATCGTCAAGCCGGTGTACTACCCCTTCTACGTGCTGGACGCAAGGGTAGACGCCAGTATCGACACGACGGGCGAAAGGCTGGTCCGGAGCTACAGCCGTGGCAACTACGACTACAGAGACTACGAACAGTTTCGCCTGCAAGGCCCCGCCTCCGGGTATGTCGACGACCAGGAACGCGTAGCCCTGAACGAGGTCGTCAACGAAAAGATCGTCAACTTGGTCCGGCCGTACGACTGGACCGAGCCAAGGCTGAGGCCGTTCAACTACCGGTACCTCAACGGATTCAACGCGGAGCACCGAGATATCGATTTCAACACGATTTCGCGCAGTGTCGGCGACGAGGGGGTGGCGGCGGTCACCTCTGAGCTGAGCAACAGGCTCGGAACGAAAGTGTCACCGACAATCATGGGCTACAATCCCGTCATCGGGTACGTGCTGGCCCCTGTCTGGCTGCTCACGTACGTCGACGCAGCCGAGGGCAAGACCTACTTCTTCGCGATCAACGGGCAGAACGGACGATCAGCCGGAGTCCTTCCGGTGGACTGGAAGAAGAGCGCAGTCTTCATCGTGGCCTGTACCGCCATCATGGCTGCCGCAAGCTTCGCCCTCGAGTACCTGCGGCTGAAAGGACTGGCTGGCTGATGATATCGCTAGAACAAGTCTCGGGTAACGCCTCCGGCAGCAAGGCCGCGGTGTACATCGGTATCGTCTCGGCTCTCTCCGCCGTGTTCTTCTTCGTGACCTACGTCCTCGGTAGCGTGTTCATCGCCCAGAACATGCTCCCCCGAAATGACAGCTTCTCCGCGAAGAACGTCGATATCGTGACACTCTCGCAGCAGGAAGGGGCCAGCACCAAAGGCCTCGAGAGAGACCTCACAGAAGAAGAGGTCGCAGCGCTGACGGCCAAGGCCGTCGAGATCGGGAAAAAGCTGAACCTAGAGTACCTGCGGATCGAGCTGGTGAACGACAAGTGCCCCCCCAGGGACTCGGACGACCTCTGCGAGCAACGACTGACCGCGTACAACGACGTCATACTGGACGAAGCCCTGGGGACAACTTCCCACAACCGTCGCTCGGGCCCCGAAGGTGTCACGTACGTCATGGACATCCAGGATCCCGTTCCGTTCACGTGGATCACCTCCCACGGCCGGACCGCAGACAACTTTTTCACGAGCCGTGTAAAAAACCGTATCTTCGAGACCTCAAGACAACGGGTGCCGTTGGGCACAGACCGCCTCGTCTACCACCGTATGGACGTCATGTTGGACCGGTCGATCTACGAGCTGCGGAGCTTTGGTGTGTTCTCTCCGTTTCTCATGGTCGTGATATTCCTGATCTCGGCTGTCGCGATCACGATCTTTTTCTTGGTTATCAGAAAGCGATACTCGATCTCCTGGGCGGTGCAGAGCGGCGGGAAGATCGCCGCTGTCGCCGTCGATGTCTCCCAGATCCAAAGAACTGTCACCGGCACGCGCACCTCAAAGACCTACAACCCACCCCAGTCGTCGAGCAGCAGTAGCGGTTTTTCGTCCGGCGGCGGCGGAGGAGGCGGCGGAGGCGGTTCTTCGTCCGGGGGCGGTCGAGGCTGATCGCGACCTGATGACCAGGACGTTCGGGCCGGCGTCGGTGGTGGTCGGTGGCTTGATGCGGTAGACGGCCGTCGCGTTCGTCGCTCAGCGCGTTCAGTCAGTGGTGGGTCCAGGCTCAGTACTCGCCCTTGATGACGAAGAAGGAGCCTCGGATGGTTCCGGCGAGCTTGGAACGCTGGCGGGCGAACTTGAACGCCGACAGCTCGGCGGGGATGTCCATGCCGTCGGACAGCTTGAACCCGACAGCACGTTTGCCGGCGTCGTCGACGGTGTACATGACGTTGATGGCCAGGCCATCAGCGTAGAACACGTAGGTGAACTTGATGCCAGCGACCTGGAACTGTGACGTCTGCAGCGGTTCGGCGCCGATCTCGATCCCTCGTTCTTCGCGCAGGATGCGGCTGACGTAGGCGACGGCGTCCAGGCTTTCGGCGGCAGGTACGACGGTGAAGTCGTGGTCGTACTTGTTGTGGAAGTAGCGCGCCTCGTTGGCGCGCATCCCCGCCAGAGCCTGCGCCACAGGCGACGACTGGAGACCCTCGACAGAAACCTCGTGGAAATCAACGGTCGGCATCGGCCCTCCAACCCGAGCAGGCCCAGCCAGTGTAGGACCGCCCCGAACCGGCTGCCCGTCAGAGCACCAGGTCGGCTCTGGCAACAAGCCAGCGGTCGTCCACGTGGCTGTGCCCGAGTGGCACGACCGCCGCTCTCCAGCGGGTCACCCTTCGCGTCGGGCACCGCAGCTGCCGCAGAAGCGGACGTCAGGGGCCAGCTCGACACCGCAGGCGCACAGCTGGGGGGCGGTCGCAGCCAGGGATGTGCCGCACTTCTGGCAGAACCGCACCTCCTCGGGGTTCTTGTGGCGGCAGCTGGGGCAGCGTCCCTTGGCGTCTTCGATGGCCTGGGCGGCCTCCGCCTGGTCTTTGGCGGTGTTGGCCGCGGTGAGCGCACCTTCGGCCGCGGCGACGTTCTGCGCGATCAGCTGCAGCCGGGCGTCTTGCGACCACGCCGACGGGTCACGCCGGTACGCCTCCCGGCCGATCTGGAGCAACAGCTCGTTCTCCTGCTTGCGCAGGTCAGACAGCTGCGACTGTGCCGCCAGCATCTGGCCCTCGGGGGTGTCTTGCGGGATGGCGCTACGGGCGAGCCCACCCAAGAACCCACCGAAGCTCTCCAACGCTGCGAACGGGTCGTCGTTGCTTGCCACGGGTATGCCCCTTTCGTCCGGTTGCCGCTCACACTACCTTCCGCGGCCCACGTGAACCGAGAGAGACGGTGGGAGACAGTGGGGACGGTTCCTCAGTCTTGCCGACTGCGCCGTGGGACGGCGCAGCAGGCAAGACAGCAGGAACCGTCCCCACTGTCTCCCACCGTCGGACGGCGCAGCAGGCAAGACAGCAGGAACCGTCCCCACTGTCTCCCACCGTCCCCACTGTCTCGCCCGGACCTTGCCAGGGGACGAAGCGCGTCCTAGCCAAGGCCCCACAGAGCGGGGACGACGGCCAGGGCGACGACGAGGTAGACGAGCATGGTGACGGCGCCCAGACGCCAGTAGTCGCCGAAGCGGTAGCCGCCGGGGGTCATGACGATCATGTTGGCGGGGGTGGCTATGGGGGTCAGGAGGGAGGCGGCCCCGGCGACGGCCACGGTCATGAGCATGGTCTGGGTGCCTATGCCAGCGTCGGCGGCGACCGCCAGGGCGACAGGGATGACGACCAGGACTGTGGCCGCGTTGGACACGACCTGGCCGAGGGCGGCGGTCAGGACGAAGACCGCTGCCAGGGCCAGCAGGCGGTTGTCGCCGACGACATCCATGAGACGTGAGGCGACGAGGTCCGCGGCCCCTGAGTCGCGGACCGCGACCGACAGAGGGATGAGGGCACCGATGAGGACGAGGGTCTGCCAGGAGATCGCACGGTAGACGCGGGAAGGTCTCACGACACCCAGGGCGACCATCGCCACGGCTGCGGCCAGGCCTGCGACGGCGGGGACGGTGATACCCGACGCGAGCGCCACGACCATCGCCACCAGCACCACGACCGCGGTGACGGCAGGCCGTCGCGCCGACAGCTGACGCCGCAGCTGCTCAGGGGCGCCGACGACGAGGAACTCTTCGCCCAGGGTTTCGACCGATGACCACGTGCCGCGCAGCAGCAGCGCGTCGCCCTGGGCCAGCTGGACGTGACGGGCCCCCAGGTCACGGCCCAGACGCACGACGCCCAGGACTGTGACGTCGGCTGCGACCTGCATCCCGGGGAACACCGTCCGCCCGAGAGCCCCTGAGCGCGGCGGCACGACGACTTCGACCAGACCCACCTCCTGGTCGACAAGGGCAGCCCGGGAGCTGTGCTCCAGGTCGTAGTGCTCGACGAGGGTGTCGACGTGGTCGGCGATATCCCCCACGAGCGGGCCTGGCCCCCGGTCAGGCAGGACGTGCCCCAGCACCGCCACGACGACCACCGTTCCCACGAGCAGCGGGACCCCCGCCCCGGCGAACTCGAAGAACCCGAAGCCACCGCCGCCTGCCTCCACCGACGCCTCGTGCACCAGCACGTTCACAGGGCTGCCCGCCAAGGTGAGCAACGCCCCCGCACTGGCTCCGAACGCCGTGGGGATCAACAGCCGCGACGGTGAGACGTCCGCGCGGCGGGCCGCGGTCGTGACCACCGGAAGCATGGTGGCAGCTGCTCCGTTCGGGGTGATGAGCGCCGAGATCACCCCCGACAGCCCCGCGACCGCACCGGTGAGCGGGCCACGGCGGTTGCCGACCCTCGCCGTCAGCGTCCGCCCTGCCCAGGCCGTGACCCCTGACGACTCCAGCCCCTCGGCCACGACGAACAGCGTCGCGATGAACACCACCACCGGGTCGCCGAACCCGCCGAGGGCTGTGGGCGCGTCGATGACGCCTGTGGCCAGCAACGTCAGGGTCGTCACGACTGCCACGACCCCGACGGGCACCTTGTTGGACACGAACGCGACCACAGCGACCCCGAGCACGACGAGCACCACAGCGGCGTCGCTCATGACGACGCTCGTGGGCCGGGGGCGCGGGCCAGGTGCCTGTCCACCGTCGCAGGCTAGGACCACCGCACCGTGGTCGCACCTGTGGCTCGTGCGACCAGGACTAAGGCGTGTCTCTTAGCCCCCCGCACGCCGCGACGCGCCCGGCACGCACGCTGGCGGCGTTGTCGTCGTCGGCAGCACCTCCAGTGCTGCTCTTCTCCGTCGCCTTGCCAGCGCACGCACCGGACACGCCGCGCTCGCACGGGGGGTTAAGAGACACGCCCTAAAGCATCGGCGCACGTCGGACCATTGATGCGCCAGCGAGACGGCCGGCCGCTGTGGCGACGACAGGCTGGGGCTGCTACCTCGGGGTTGGCGAGGGCAGGGCGGGCGGAGCTAGCCTGAGCTGGTGACTGACTCCAGCGTCCCAGACAGCCGCGACCTCAAGGCCCCGGCGCACAACGTCGACGGATTTATCGCCGACTTCATGCGCGAGCTCAACTACGGCCAGGGTGTGTCACTGGTACGCAGCACGAAGAACGACCAGTACCTGGCACTGTCGCGCACGGTGCGTCACCACCTGCAGGCCCGCTGGATGGACACTCTGGCCAAGCAGCACGAGGCGCAGGCCAAGACGGTGTGCTACCTGTCGGCCGAGTACCTCATGGGACGCCAGCTGGACAACGCGCTGCTGGCCTCAGACATGGACGACATCGTCGAGGAGGGCCTGGCGCGGCTGGGCCTGAACCTGACCGACCTGCGGGCCCAAGAGGTCGAACCGGGCCTGGGCAACGGGGGTCTGGGACGGCTGGCGGCGTGCTTCTTGGACTCGGCGGCCACGATGTCGGTGCCGTGCATCGGTTACGGCATCCGTTACCAGTACGGGATCTTCCGTCAAGACTTCGTCAACGGATGGCAAGAAGAGCATTCGGACCGGTGGTTGGCGATGGGCAACCCGTGGGAGTTCCCGAACCCCGAACGGGCCGTGGCGGTGAACTTCGGTGGGCACACGCAGACCTACACCGACGAGAAGGGCCGCACCCGCAGCCGGTGGATCCCCGAGTGGGACGTGCTGGGGGTGCCCTACAACTACATGGTCCCCGGGTACCGCAACGGCCGGGTCAACACGTTGCGCCTGTGGAGCGCCCGGGCGAGCCGGCCGTTCAGGCTCGCCGACTTCAACTCCGGTGACTACATCGCCGCGGTGCAGGGCCAGACCTTCGCCGAGAACATCTCCGCGGTGCTGTACCCCGAGGATTCGACCCCCCAGGGCAAAGAGCTGCGGCTGCAGCAGCAGTACTTCTTCTGCGCCTGCTCGATCGCGGACTTCGTCAACCACGTCCTGCCCGACGACTACGACCTGCGCAACCTGCCAGAGCGTGTGATCTTCCAGCTCAACGACACGCACCCGGTCATCGCTGTGCCAGAGCTCATGCGGGTGCTGGTGGACGTCAAAGGTTTCGACTGGGACGAAGCCTGGGAGATCACCCGCAAGTGCTTCGCCTACACCTGCCACACCCTGCTGCCCGAGGCGCTAGAAGTGTGGTCCGTCGAGCTGCTCGGCCGGCTGCTGCCACGCCACCTGGAGATCATCTACCAGATCAACGACGGCTTCCTCGACCAGGTGCGCGAGCAGTTCCCCGGCGACGAGCTGCGTGTGCGGCGGATGTCGATCATCACCGACTACCCGATCCGTGCGGTGCGTATGGCCTACCTGGCCACTGTCGCCGGGTCTCGGGTCAACGGTGTGGCCGAGCTGCACTCGCAGCTGCTGCGCGACAAGGTGCTGCCGGACTTCTCGGCTTTCTGGCCGCACAAGTTCACGAACGTCACCAACGGTGTCACCCCACGCCGGTTCGTCCGCCTGGCCAACCCAGGGCTCTCGGCGCTCATCTCCGAGGCGATCGGCACCGGGTGGGTCACCGACCTGGACCGGCTGGTCGGGCTGGAACCGCTGGCCGACGACCCCGAGTTCCGTGCACGTTTCCGCCAGGTCAAACGCGGCAACAAGATCCGCCTGGCCCGGTTGCTGGCCACCCGCGACGGTATGTCGTTGTCCCCGGACCGTATGTACGACGTCATGGTCAAACGTCTGCACGAGTACAAGCGGCAGATGCTGAACCTCCTGCATATCGTCACCTTGTACAACCAGCTGAACACCGGTGTGATCGCACCTGAGGACGTGACGCCGAGGGTCTTCGTGTTCGGCGCGAAAGCCGCCCCGGGGTACCGGATGGCCAAGCAGGTCATCGGGCTGATCAACGCTGTGGGGCGCGTGGTCAACAACGACCCGGTGGTCTCCGAGGTCCTCACCGTGGCGTTCCCCCCGAACTACAACGTGACCTTGGCCGAGAAGATCATCCCGGCCGCGGACCTTTCCGAGCAGATCTCCTTGGCAGGAAAAGAAGCGTCCGGCACCGGGAACATGAAGTTCGCGCTCAACGGCGCGCTGACCATCGGCACCGACGACGGGGCGAACGTGGAGATCCGGCGCCTGGTCGGCGACGAGAACTTCTTCTTGTTCGGCCTGACCGAACCTGAGGCCGAAGACCTGGTCGCCGCTGGCTACCACCCGTCGGCCTACTACGAGCAGAACGCCGACCTGCGGGCAGCGATCGACCTCATCGCGTCCGGGAAGTTCTCCGGTGGCGAGTCGTCGGTGTTCGAACCGGTCGTGGCGCACCTGCTGCACGAAGACCGGTTCTTGGTGCTGGCCGACTACGCGGCGTACATGGACGCCCAGGCGCGGGTCGAGGAGTCCTACGCCGACCAGGAGGCGTGGTCACGTTCAGCGATCCTCAACGTGGCGCGTTCAGGGTTCTTCTCCTCGGACCGCTCTGTGCGTGAGTACATCAACCGTATCTGGCACACCCTGCCGATCATCGAAGAAGTCTGACAGACCCCAACAGCACCTCTGACCAGGCCACTTCGTTCCCCTGGGACTGGTTGGTATCGTCGTGGCCACCAGGCCCCGACCCCCGGGCCAGTCGGAGGAGCTGTAGTGGCCACCTACAAGAAACGATGCGCCCAGTGCGGGTCGCCTGTCGACGGCGACGCACGTACCTGCCCGTCGTGCGCGACCATGGCGCCTCACGGCTGGGCATGCCCCACGTGCCACCGGGCTGTGGACAAGTCCCAACGGGTGTGCGCAGGGTGCTCGCGACCGTTGTGGGTCCACTGCCCCACGTGCAGCCAGTGGACGTTCGTCCAGGACAAGTGCGAGCACTGCGGCACTGGCATGATGCTGCGCTGCCCCAACAAAGACTGCCAAGAGTTCCAGTTCTTCGAGAACGCTTTCTGCACATCGTGCGGCCAGCAGTTCGACAAGTGATACCGAGCGAGACGAGGACCCATGCAAGCCTTCACCAACAACTTCCACGACAAGTCGGCCGACGCCGGGTTCCAGTTCGTCTTCGACTGCGACTCGTGCCGCGACGGGTACACCAGCTCGTTCATCGCGTCGAAGACCTACAAAAAGGGCCGTCTCATGCGCACGGTGGGCGGGGCCGCCCGGGGCGTGGGCTACATGGCCACCGGGCACGCCGGGCACGCCGGGTACGCCGCCGGGTCGATGATCGACCGGATGGACGACCGCTACCACGGCAAGAGCCCGGAGTGGCGCAAAGAGCACGAGAAGTCTTTCGAACGTGCCCAGAACGAGGCGATGAAGCACTTCCACCGCTGCCCGGGCTGTAACAGCTGGGTGTGCGACCAGTGCCTGAACGAAGACGCAGGGCTGTGCGTCAAGTGCGCGCCCCGCGCCAACGTCATGGTCGCCAAGGAGCACGCCAGCGCCACCGGCCGCAACATCAAAGAGGCTGCCAAAGACGCCCAGGTGTGGCACGGCAGCATCGAGCAGAAGACCACCATGTGCCCCATGTGCGGCAAACCTGCCGGTTCGGGCAACTTCTGCAACAACTGTGGCGGTTCGATGCAGCTCAAGCAGTGCCCGTCGTGCCACGAGCCCCAGTCGCTGGCGGTGAGCTTCTGCAGCAACTGCGGCACGTCTTTGGCCGCCGCCGCGCCGCCTGCACCGCCAGCCCCGGCCGTGTGCGGCGGGTGCGGTGTCCAGAACCCACCTGGTACCCGTTTCTGCGGCCAGTGCGGCACCCCGGCGTGACGTCATGAACCTCCTCGACCGCGAAAAGTCGCTCCTTGCCAACCCGTCGTGGACCCGTGGGCACAGCTGGTGGGTCGTCGGTATCGTCGTGGCCTTCATCCTGCCGCTGCTGGCCCCTGTGGGTTTCGTCTACCCGGCGATGAAGTCGACCCGCAAGATGTGGTGGGTGGTGCTGGCCGTCTTGGGCACGCTCACCGTCAGCTACTACGTGGTGGCCGCCGCCAACGGCCATGCCACCTTGGGCCTTTTCACCCGCATGTACGCCGACGCCGGCGCCTGGATCGTTGGCCCCTACGTGATGTGGGCCATCACCTTGGTGACCGCCATCATCATGCGTCCGATGCTCCTGCGTGAGCTGGCCCGCACCGCCGCCGAGGCATCTGGGCGCCTCACCGCTCCGGCCGTCGGTATCGAGCAGTTCCCCGTCCACGACGCCCCCACCTGGCCAGGAGACCGCCGCTGAGCAGGTCCTCGCCTGTGCGCGGTCACGAGCTGCGGGGCGGGGCGAGGACGGCGAAGGGGTCGGTGACTTCGAGCTCGTGGGCGGTGAAACGGTAGATCGCAGCAGGCCGGCCGCCGCCGCGGCCAGGGCGGACGGTGGCGCCGGTGGGTTCGATCTGGGCGCGGCGCAACAAGATGCGCTGGAGGTTCGTCACGTCGACGTCGTGGCCCAGGGCGGCGCGGTAGATGCGGGCTAGCTCGGACATGGTGAACTGGGGTGGGGCCAGGGCGAAGCCGAGGTTGGTGTAGGTGAGCTTGCGCGACAGGCGCCCCACCGCGGCACGGACGATGAGGCCGTGGTCAAAGGCCATGGGGGGAAGGTCGGTGACGGGGTGCCAGGTGGTGTCGGCGGGCAGGCGGGGGTCGGCGTCGGCGGGCATGAGGCCCAGGTAGCTGGTCGCGACCACCCGGCGACCAGGGACGCGTTCGGGCCGTCCGCGTGAGTCGACCTGCTCGAGGTGGGACAGCTCGCACACGTCGACCTTCTCAGCCAGCTGGCGGCGGATCGAAGCGTTGAGGTGCTCGTCGGGCCCGAGGTCGCCTCCGGGCAGGGCCCACGACCCGGCGGCCGGTTCGAGGGCACGCTGCCACAGCAGGACGTGGACCGCCGGTGCTTCGTCACGGACCTGGAGCACTGCGGCCAGGACTTCGTGCCCGCACTGTGGGACAGGGGTAGACAGAGTTGCGGCCACGGGGTTTACTGTAGTCTCATCGAGGTTATCGACCAAGGATCGAAAACGGTGCGACGCACCGCCTCTCACGGTCGAGAACAGCAACAACAGGACCCGACCACCAGGACGAGCCCACGACTGCGGGCACGGCTCCAGGCAGCAGGAGGTCACAGATGACCACGAGGGACACCGCGCCGACCCTTGGCGTTGCCACGCAACCCACCAGACCTGTGTGGATCCACGAAGACGACCCCGGCCCCGACTGGGCGCCACAGGTCCGTGCGCTGGCTGAGCAACGTGACGCTGTCATCTTGGCCCATAACTACCAGCTCCCTGCTGTCCAGGACGTGGCCGACCACGTGGGTGACTCCCTGGCGCTGTCGCGTCTCGCCGCGACGGTCCCTGCTTCGGAGATCGTGTTCTGCGGGGTCCACTTCATGGCCGAGACCGCCAAGATCCTTGCCCCCGGCAAGCGGGTGCTCATCCCCGACCCTGCTGCGGGCTGCTCCCTGGCCGCCACCATCACCGCCGACCAGCTGCGGGCGTGGAAGGCCGAGCACCCTGGGGCGGTTGTCGTGGCGTACGTGAACACCAGCGCCGAGGTCAAGGCCGAGTCCGACATCTGCTGCACGTCGTCGAACGCTGTAGACGTCGTGGCCTCGCTCGACCCCGACCGTGAGGTGCTGTTCCTGCCCGACCGTCACCTCGGTGCCCACGTGGCCCGGACCACCGGCCGTGACCTGCACCTGTGGGACGGGCAGTGCCATGTCCACGAAGACATCGGCGGGGACGTGCTCGCCGAGGCCATCGCCGACGACCCGTCGGCCGATGTGCTCGTCCACCCTGAGTGCGCCTGCGCCACCTCCGCGCTGGCCATGGCCGCCGACGGCACGATCCCGCCTGAGCGTGTCCGGATCGTGTCCACCGGCGGGATGCTCGACGAGGCCCGCCGCACCCGCACCTCCCGTGTGCTGGTCGCCACCGAGGTCGGGATGCTGCACCAGCTGCGCCGCGCCAACCCTGCGGTGCGCTTCGACCCTGTCGACCCGTGGGCAGTGTGCCCGTACATGAAGATGACCACCCCCACCACGCTCCTGACGGCCCTGCGCGAAGGCCGCGAGGAGGTCCACGTCGACCCGCAGGTCGCCGAGCGCGCCCGCACCGCCGTGGACCGCATGATCGCGCTAGGCCCCACCAGCCCTGGGCCCGGCCCAACACCAACGCTGAGCCCGACCCAAGGAGGTGCACCGTGATCGCCACGACCGCTCCAGCGCCTGTCGTGACCCCCACACGCATGGCCGCGCGCCTGGCCGCACCCCAGCCAGAGTGGACCACCACCTGTGACGTGCTCGTCGTCGGCTCGGGGGTGGCCGGGCTGTCGGTGGTGACCGGGCTCGCCGGGTCGGGCCTGGACGTCGTGCTCGTGACCAAAGGCGTGCTCGACGCCGGGTCGACCCCGTGGGCCCAAGGCGGTGTGGCCCGCGCCGCCCACGCAGACGACGTCGACGCGCACGCGGTCGACACCATGACTGCCGGGGCTGGGTTGTGCGACGGTGCCGCCGTGCGACGCCTGGCTGCCGAAGGCCCGGCCGCTGTGGAAGCGCTCATCGCCCTTGGCGCAGCCTTCGACCGGGGCCCCGACGGTCGGCTGGCCCAGACCCGTGAGGGCGGGCACAGCCGCGCCCGGATCGTCCACGCCGGAGGTGACGCGACCGGCGCCGAGGTCCAGCGCGCCCTGACAGCCATGGCGACCGGCGCCCTGGCCGACGAGCGCACGACCATCGTCGAACACACCTGCCTGCTGGACCTGGAACGTTCCGACGACGGCCAGGTCACCGGCGCGCTCGTCGCCCAGGCCAGCCCACGTCTGGGGCACCGCGGGCGGATCGCCGTGGGCCGGGTCCTGGCCCGCGCGACCGTCCTGGCCACCGGGGGTCTGGGACGGGTGTTCGCCTCCACGACGAACCCCCCAGCGGTCACCGGCGACGGTATGGCCGCGGCGTTGCGGGCCGGTGCGGCGCTGCGCGACGTCGAGTTTGTGCAGTTTCACCCGACGGTTTTCGCCGGGCCGCCGATGGACACCGGCCAAGCCCTGCTCATCTCCGAGGCGGTGCGTGGCGAAGGTGCTATGCTGCGCGACACCTACGGTGACCTGGTCATGGCCGGGGTGCACCCACTGGCCGACCTGGCGCCGCGTGACATCGTCGCCACCCGTATCGCCCAGGTCATGGCCGCCCAGGGAACCGACCACCTGTACCTCGACGCCCGGCACCTGGGCGCGCAGAGGCTCGAACAACGGTTCCCCACCGTCGTGGCCGGGTGCCGCTCGGCAGGCGTCGACCCGGTGACCCAGATGGTGCCCATACGCCCCGCACAGCACTACTCGTGCGGCGGAGTGGCCGCTGACCTGGACGGTCGCACTGGCGTCCGGGGGCTGTCAGCCGTCGGCGAGGTGGCCTGCACAGGCGTCCACGGGGCGAACCGCCTCGCGTCGAACTCCCTGCTCGAAGGACTGGTCGCAGGGTCTGCCGCCGCGCGCACCCTGCGCGACGACCTCCCGCAGCGCACACCTGGCGACGTCGTGGGCGAACCCGCAGGCGTCGACCCGTCCACCCGCGCGACCGTCACGTCCGCCATGCAGCACGACGCAGGCGTCCTGCGGTCCCCGCAGGGCCTGTCCGCCCTGGCCTGCCTCCTCGAGCAGACCGCTCCCACCCGTGGCGGTGCCTCCACGGCCGCCGCCTGGGAAGCCACCAACCTCCACGCTGTGTCGACCGCCCTCGTGGCGGCGGCCTCGGCCCGCACCGAGTCGCGCGGCTCCCACCGTCGCACCGACGTCACCGAACCGTCCGAGGCGTGGGCCGTCCACCTGGACACCACCATCACCCCCGGTCAGACCCCCACCCTGGTGTCACGAATCACACCCGTGTAGCTCATCCACAGGCTTACCCACTGCTGGGGACAACAGCGAGACGGACACACCAGCACAGGCCGCCGCAGACGTCACCAGACCCCACGGTGACATGGGTGTGCACAGGCGCGACAGCACCCCGCTGCACCCGACGAGCCCCTAGCGCCAACGGGTCGTCATGATGAAACCGGTCATCATGAGGACGAAGCCGATGGCGATGTTCCACGGACCGATCCCGGGCACCGGGAAGCCGCCTCGGGGAGCGGGGGCAGCCAGGTAGGTGGCCACGACCCATAGGAGTCCTCCCACCATGAGCGAGACCATGAGAACCTTGTACCACTGAGGACTAGGTGCCTTCGTGCGGGCGGCCGGTGGTGGTGTGTACGCGGGCTTCTTGCGGGGCGGTGTCGACTTGGCCACGCTTGGCTGCTCCTGTCTTCGCTACCAGGTGCCGATCTGGAATGGGGGCACCAATGACTTAGCCTAGTGCCCAGACGACGACGCGAGTCGAAGACACCAGCCCTACAAGAGCAGCATGACGAGACGAACACAAGACGAGCAGCAGGAGGTGAGGACGACGGCCAAGACCACGCCTGGCACCAACGGGCCCGTGACGAGCGGACCTGGGGCACGCACACGTCTGTCGTTCCCCCTGGGTTCTGCGCTTGTGGCGTGCCTGGCAGGGTTGCTGTTCGTCGTCAGCGCCGCCGACGGCCAGGCGGTCCGCCGGCCGCAAGACCTCGTCGACTACACCCGCAGCAAGGCTGACCAGGTCGAGCACAAGGCTGCGCAGGTCGACGCGCTGCGCGCCGAGGTAGACGCCTTGACCAGCGAGGTCACGGACCTGCCCGGGCCGGTGTCTGTGCCGGTGCAGGTCGCGGCAGGGTCGGTCGCAGTGAGCGGGCCTGGGCTCGTGGTGACCCTCGACGACGCCCCTGCGACAGCAGCCCGCGACGGGTTGTCCCCCGACGTGCTCGTCGTGCACCAACAAGACCTCCAGGCCGTCGTCAACGCCCTGTGGGCCGGCGGCGCCGAAGCGATCGCCCTGCAAGACCAGCGGATCGTGTCGACCACCTCGGTGCAGTGCGTGGGCAACGTGCTGCGCCTGGGCGGGCGGGTCTACTCCCCTCCGTACACCGTCGCGGCGATCGGCGACCCCGACGCCCTGCGTGCCGCCCTGGACAGCTCGCCCGCCGTCCGCGCCTACCAGCGTGACGCCACGGAGGTGGGTCTGGGCTGGTCGGTGCGCACCGACGACGACCTGCGCCTGCCGGCCTACTCGGGCGCCACCGGCCTGGTCTACGCCCAGGCGCCTGAGGGCACTGACGTGCTGGCCACCACCGGGAGCAACTCATGACAACCACATGGCCTGCCGTCGTCAACAGCTCCGCCGGGGCCGCACCTGCGACAGCCCCGGCCCGGAGGTCGTCGCACCACACGGCCCGCCACGCGAACCCCTACCGCAGCGCCGACCAGGCGGCCTACGCCACGCTCGGTGTCGTCGGCGAGCTTTTCATCACTGTGGGGGTGGCGCTGCTGGCGTTCTTGGTGTGGCAGCTGTGGTGGACCGACGTGGAGGGCAACAACCGCCAGTCCCACCTCGTCAACGAATTCCAGAAGATCGCCCCGACCCCTCCGCCGAACGTCGCGGTCCCTGGTGAGGGCCCCCCACCGGTGATGGCCGAACCGGGCGAGGCGGCGGTGACGTTCGCGTCTATCGAGATACCGCGGTGGAACGGCGAGCCTGTCCGACCTATCAGCCAGGGCACCGACCGTTCCAAGGTGCTCGACCCGCTGGGTATCGGCCACTACGTCGGCACTGCGATGCCCGGGGACGTGGGCAACTTCGCCATCGCCGGGCACCGCACCACTTTCGGCAAACCGTTCAACCGGATCGAAGAGCTGAAGATCGGCGACGCGCTGGTGGTCCGGACGCCCGATACCTGGTACGTGTACCGCGTCACCTCGTTCGAGATCGTCCGACCGTCCCAGGGCAATGTGGTCGCCCCCGTGCCGGGGGACCCCACAGCGGAGCCGACGCAGCGGCTGATCACCTTGACCACATGCCATCCCAAGTACTCCGCGCAGCAGCGGTATATCGTGCACGGCGAGCTGGACTACTGGGCCCCGACATCCTCGGGCACCCCGCAAGAACTGTTGGACGCGAAAGGATAGGGGCGTGTACGGCTGGATCTGGCGGAACTTGCCCGGCCCTGTGGTGGTGCGGGCCCTGATCGCGCTCGCGCTCGTCGTGGCGCTGGTCGTGGTGTGCTTCTTGTGGGTGTTTCCTGCTGTCTCACCGTTCATGCCGTTCAACGACACGACCGTCGACTGATGGGGCTTGCACCGGTCCTGGTGGTCGACAACTACGACTCGTTCGTCTGGACGATCGTCGGCTACCTGCACCAGCTGGGCGCACGCACGCACGTGGTCCGCAACGACGCGCTCGACGACGTCGACTCCGCTGTGCGCGGCGCCTGCGGGGTGCTGGTCTCCCCCGGGCCTGGGGCCCCCGCCCACGCCGGCGTGTCTACCCAGGTGGTCCGCACGTGCGCAGCGACCGGCACAGCCATGCTCGGGGTGTGCCTGGGCCACCAGGTGCTCGCCGAGGTGTTCGGCGCGACGGTGACGCACGCGCCCGAGCTCATGCACGGCAAGACCAGCCCGGTCACCCACGACCAGACAGGTGTCCTGGCCGGGCTCGCCTCACCGTTCACGGCGACCCGGTACCACTCGCTGGCAGTCGTGCCCGGGTCGGTCCCCGACGACCTGGTCGTCACCGCGTGGACCAACCAGGTCGTCATGGGCCTGGCGCACCGGACCTTGCCGTTGCACGGTGTGCAGTTCCACCCCGAGTCGGTCCTCACCGACGGTGGTCACCGCATCCTGGCGAACTGGCTGGCCCTGTGCGGCGACGACCAGGCCGTCACCCGCGCGGCACGGCTGCGCCCGCTCCTGGCAGCCTGATCACCCGCCGTCAGGTTCTTCCCTGCCCCGGGAGACGTTGACGGACAAGGGGGTGTCCAGAGGTTGCCTGCCTGGGGGGGTCACCGAGACCACCTGGCCGGCCGGGACGGTGTCGTCATACACCGAGCTCTGGTGGACGTTGGTGAAACCAAGGTTCCTGAGCTGGTTCTCGACGGACCCAGGGCTCTTGCCACGCACGTCGTTGGGCACCACCGCATCGGCAAGGTCGCCGCCGTCGCCAGCGATGACGACATTGACGACGCTGCGCTGGGGGACGACCTCTCCGGGCCCCGGCCTGGACGAGATGACCGTTCCGGGGGCCTCAGGCGCGTCCTCGGTGGTGAACGACGGGCTCAGACCGAGGTCGGTCAGCGCTTTGTGGGCCTGCTGCTGGGTCATACCCTCCAGGTTGCTGGGGATCTGGACCTGCCCGTCAGAGATGTACAGGTCGACCTTGCTGCCCTCTTTCACCTTGTCGCCCACCTCTGGGTCGGTCCGTGTGACCTTGTCCTTGCCGATCTGGCCATGGTGCTCGGTGAAGGTGTCCCCGACGCTCAGACCGACTGCTGCGAGCGCAGCGGCAGCCTCCGACGACGACTTGCCTGACACGTCAGGCACTTCGACCCCGTCAACAGGAGACTCTGGGCCTTTGGAGACGTAGTACTTGACCGCAACACCTGTCCTCTGCTGGGAGTCAGGCTTGGGGTCCTGGTCGAAGACCTCGCCTTCGGGGTACTTCTCGTTGAACTCAAGCTCGGGGACCGGGACAAAACCGGCGTGGGTGAGAGCTTCCTCGGCCTCGGCGGCTGTCATGCCGATGACGTTCGGGACCGCCACCTTGTCGCCACCGCCGCCTTGGGAGACGACGAACAGCACGACGACGAGCAGCAGCAGGACACCCACACCGATGGCCACAGGGATCCACCAGCGCCGCTGGTCCTCTTCTTCTTCTTCGGGCGGGGGCTCACCGTACGGCGGTTGGTCCATGATGCCGGTGGACTGCCACGCAGGCGCTGAGCCCACCGACCGCATCGGTTCCATCACGGTGGTCGCGGCCTGCGAGGGGGCCATCGCCGAGGCCCCTGCCACGCCGATCGGCGGAGCCATGATGCGTCCACCGCGGGCCAGGGCCTCCAGGTCTGCGCGGAACTCGCCTGCTGTCTGGTAACGCGTCTCGCGGTCCTTGGCCAGGGCCTTGAAGACGATCCGGTCCATGGAGTCACCCACCGACCGGGCCAGGTCCGGGTTCAACGACGTCGGGCGAGGAGGTTCCTCACGCACGTGCTGGTAGGCCACAGCGACCATGGAGTCAGCCATGAACGGCGGCCGGCCGGTGAGCAGCTCGAACAGCAGGCAGCCGGTGGAGTACAGGTCGGAACGGGCGTCGACCTGCTCGCCGCGGGCCTGCTCAGGCGACAGGTACTGGGCGGTGCCGACAACCGCAGACGCCTGCGTCATCGTCGCCTGCGAGTCGGCCACCGCGCGGGCGATACCAAAGTCCATGACCTTGACCGCACCAGAGGTGGTGAGCATGACGTTCGCCGGTTTGATGTCACGGTGGACGATCCCCGCGCGGTGCGAGTACTCCAGAGCCGACAGCACCCCGCCAACGATCTCGACCGCCTCGTCCGGGGGCAGCGGACGCCCGTCGCGCAGCACGTCACGCACCGTGTGTCCTTCGACGTACTCCATGACGATGTACGGCAGGTGCGCCACACCGCCGGTGGGTTCGAAGACCTGCTCCTCCCCGGTGTCGTAGACCGCGACGATCGCCGGGTGGTTCAAGGCTGCGGCGGCCTGCGCCTCACGGCGGAAGCGGTTGAGGAAGGCTGGGTCCCGTGCAAGGTCAGAACGCAGGACCTTGACGGCGACAGTGCGCCCGAGCCGTCGGTCGTGGCCGATGTGCACCTCGGCCATTCCGCCGCGCCCGATGGTCTCACCGAGCTCGTACCTGCCCGCGAGAATCTTGCGCTCGTCCACTAGAGATGACCTCCACTGTCGTGCGTCGCGGCACAGCCGGACACAGTACCCGGACGCAAGAGTAGCCGCCTCACCGCCTGCGCGACGGGCGTTTTGGCCCAGGCGCGCGGCGCTGCCACCACAAGGGTTGACAGGGCCGACGCCGACGCGGCGGACTGACCGATCCACACCACGATCCACACCACGAGGAACACCAAGCCCAGCACAAGGATCCAGCGCAGCACCAACGGCCAGCTCAGCCACGCATGCATCCACGGTGGGTCGGACGGCGCGGCGGCACGGCGCGTCGGCTCAAGACGAGACACCAGCTCAGGACGAGACACCACCCGCGGGGGCAAAGGCTCCGCAGGCGCCGGACGCGCAGGCGGAGCACCAGCAGGGTGGGCATGGCCGTGGGTCGGCTGAGCAGGACGCTGACCAGAAGCAGGGCGCTGCGGAGCAGGGCCGGGACGCTGAGGTGGGCGCTGGACAGGACGGTGGGGCATCAGAGGCGGGCGCTGGGGCTGCGGACCAGCCGGGCTCTTCGGGGCTGGGCTCTGCTGGACAGCACTGCGCCCCGGGCTGTGGGCTGACCTGGACCCTGGCGGAGGCGCGGGCGGGCCTGGGCGCGACGCCGGACGCTCCGGCGCCGCCCTCGCACGCATACGCCGCGGACCGACAGTCACCGGCGCCGACTCAGGCGCACGGTCCGGTTCGGCCGGCGCGCGGGGGGCGAACGACGGCGGCAGGTCGGCTTCAGGCAGCGGCGGGACCGCCGGGCGCGGGCGCAGGCCCGAACCGCTACGGCTGCGCGACGACGGCACACCTGACGGTGGGGTCGAGGCGATCAGCGTGTCGAACAGCGCCGCCAGCTCGTCACCGGACTGCGGACGCCCACCAGGGTTCTTGTCCAGCAGGCGCATGACCAACGACGCCAGCCGCGGTTCCACGCTCGACGGCAACGGCGGGACCGGGTCGTTGACCTGCGCGATAGCGATATCCACCGGTGAGGCCCCTGTGAACGGCCGGTGCCCCACCAGCGCCTCGTAGGCGATGATGCCCAGGGCGTACAGGTCGGACAACCGTGTGGCCGGTTTGCCCACCGCCTGCTCCGGCGACAGGTACTGGGCGGTACCCATCACCATGCCGGTGGCGGTCATCGGGGTCTGGTTGATGGCCTGAGACACCCCGAAGTCGGTGATACGCACCCGCCCGGACGGCTCCACCAGCAGGTTCCCGGGTTTGACGTCGCGGTGCACCACACCCATCTGGTGCGCGTAGTGCAGGCCCCTGGCCGTCTGGGACAACAGCGGCAGCAGACGCTGGGGGGTCAGGATGCGCTCTTCTTCGAGGATGTCTGACAAAGGCTGGCCTGGTACCAGCTCCATGACCAGGTAAGCGGTCCCGTCGTCCTCGCCGTAGTCGAACAGCGGCGCGATGTTCGGGTGCGACAGCGCCGCAGAGTTACGCGCCTCGACCCGGAACCGGGCCAGCAACGTCGACTCCCCGGCGAACTCTGGACGCAGGGCCTTGACCGCCACAGGACGGCCCAGGGACTCGTCCATGGCCTCCCAGACTTCACCCATCCCGCCCGTGGCTATCGGGCCGACCATCCGGTACCGACGGCCGAGCACCACACCTTGTGTCACTCTCATCGGTTCAGCACCGCCTCGATGACCTGCTTGGCCATAGGTGCGGCGACCTTGCCACCGGTGGCCGCGTCCCCGGAGTCCCCACCGTTCTTGACGAACACCACAACAGCCACCTGCGGGTTGTCCGCCGGGGCAAAGCCGGTGAACCACACGTGCGGGGACCTGTTGGAGTCCTGGGCGGTCCCGGTCTTGGCCGCCACACGCACACCCGGGATCCGCGCAGGTGTGGCGCTGCCCTCGTTGACGACCAGCTCCATCATGGACGTGAGCTGGTGGGCAGTCGACGAGGAGACCGGTGCGCCGATCTCCGTGGGCCGGGTCACCGACAGCACCGACAGGTTCGGAGCCCGCACCGTGTCGATGAGGTACGGCTTCATCATCGTGCCGTTGTTGGCGATAGCCGCCGAGACCATAGCCATCTGCAACGGGGTCGCCTGCACAGAATCCTGGCCGATAGAGGCGTAGGCCAGGTGGGGGGCGTCGAGATCCTCAGGGAACTGGCTCCTGGCCACAGGCATGGGGATACGCACCTCGCCGCGCGCCCCGTCGAACCCGAACGCCTGCGCCTGGCGGCGGATCGCGTCGTCACCCAGGTCGATACCGAGCTGGGCGAACGAGGTGTTGCACGAGACCTTCAACGAGTTGGCCAAGGAGATCTCGTCAGAGTGCGGGTCGCACGCCGACCCGCCGTAGTTCGTCATCGTCCTGTTGGTCTGCGGCAGGTCCAGCACCCGCGGCCCGTACAGCATCGTCTCGGAGCTGTACCGGCCGGACTCCAGGGCCGCCGCCGCCGTGACGAGCTTGAACGTCGACCCTGGGAAGTACCGCTCAGAGATCGCCTTGTTCCGCAAGGGCAAGCCAGCGGCAGGGGCCGTGACAGGCGGGTCGAGGTTCCCGCACCCCGGGACGCTCGGGCCTTCTAGCTCGCAGTACGCCCTCGTGGACGTCGCTGCGCCGTGGCTGGCCACAGGGTTCGGGTCGAACCCTGGTGTGGAGACCAGGGCCAAGATCTTGCCGGTGGACGGTTCGACCGCGACGATCGCACCCTCGAGGTAGGAGTGGCCGTCGGGCGCAGGCAGGCAACGCGCGCTGGCACGCTCACAGCGCAGCGCAGCCATGGCGGCCTCCTGCACCTCAGGCACGATCGTGGTCTCGATCGAGGCGCCCTGTGGCGGCTGTCCTGTCAGCAGGTCCCGGAGGCGGGTGAACACCAGGTGGTTGGACTCCGACGACAGGTACTCGTCGCCGTACTTCTCCAGACCTGCACGTCCAGAGAAGCCGAAGAAACCTGTGATCGACGAGTACAGGACCGCCTGGGCAGTGTCGCTCTCCGTCGAGTACACGGTCTTCCCCGACGAATCCACGGTGGTGTTCGGGGCGTACACCCGCTGGAAGCCGTACGGGTCGTCCACAGCCACCGAGGCGGCCACCGTCGTCCCGGCCACGACGATCGACCCGCGGGCGTCGCCGATCGTCCGGTACATCGTGCGGGTGTTGCGCCCGTCGTTGTTGAGCTCGTCCGCCTTGACGAACTGCACCCAGGTGGACGAGACCATGAGCGCAACACACATCACCATGGCAACCAGAGCCAGCCGGCGCACTGCGGTGTTCACGTGTCCACCCCCCCAGACGCCGCTTGGTCGGGGCCAGCAGGCACGGCTGGAGCAGGCACGGCTGGAGCCGACCCGCCCGAACCGGCGACGACGATCGCCGAATCGGCGCTGGGCCGCGACGAAACCGGAATCCCACCAGCGGGTGTGGCCACCTTCGCCGACGGATCGGGACGGCGCGCGTCGTCAGAGATCCGCAGCAGCAACCCCACGATCAACCAGTTGCCCAGCAGGGACGACCCCCCATAGGCGATGAACGGCGCCGTCAGACCGGTCAACGGGATGATCCTGGTGATCCCGCCGACGACGACGAACATCTGCAACGCGATGAGGAACGACAACCCGCCCGCCAGCAGCTTGCCGAACCCGTCGCGCACGCCCAGCGCCGTGCGCATCCCCCGCTCGACAAGGACCATGAAGAGCACCAAGATCGCCATGAGCCCAGTCAGGCCCAGCTCTTCGCCCAACGACGCGATGACGAAGTCAGACTCGGCGTACGGGACCAGGTCAGGCCGGCCCTGCCCCCACCCGGTGCCCAGCATCCCCCCGCTGCCCATACCGAACAGGCCCCGCACCAGCTGGCCAGAACCCCACGGGTATCCCGGCGAGCCCTTGACAGGTTCGAAAACCTCCTGGTCCATGGCATGCCGCCAGATCGTGAACCGGATACCCACGTGGGAGAACACCCGTGCCGCCACCGTCGCCCCCACAAGCAGCAGGCCCAGGCCCAGCAGCACCCAGCTGATCCGCTCGGTGGCCAGATACAGCACCGCCAGGAACAGCCCGAACATCAACAGCGACGTGCCCAGGTCCTTCTGGGCCACCAGCACCACCATGGTGACCCCCCACACCAGGAGGATCGGCCCCAGGTCCTGGGCCCGGGGCAGCTTCATGCCCAGCAGGCTCCGCCCCGCCAGCGCCAAGGTGTCGCGGTTGGTCACCAGGTACCCGGCGAAGAAGATCGCCAGGGTGATCTTCGCCAGCTCACCAGGCTGGAACGTCGCGACCCGCAGGTCGATCCAGATCCGGGCGCCGTTGACCTGCTTGCCGATCACCGGGAGCATCGGCAGCAGCATCAGCACCACCGACACGATCATCGCCGTGTAGCTGTACCGGCGCAGCGTGCGGTGGTCGCGCAGCACGATGAGCAGCACCAACGCCAGGACCATCGACAGCGCCGACCACAACAGCTGCATCATCGGGTCCCCGTGCGGAATGACCTTCAGCGTCCCGTCGTCCCTGACCGTCGCCCTGGCGAGCAAAGCCAGGTGGATCCGGTAGATCATGGCCAGGCCGATACCGTTGAGCGCGATGACGGTGGGCAAGATCACCGGGTCCGCGTACGGTGCGCGCCACCGCACGACCAGGTGCGCCACCAGCGCCAGCCCAGCCATCCCTGCGCCGTATTTCAGGACGCTGACCGGCCCCTCTACCTTGGCCCCGGCATTGACGAGGGCGTAGCTGGCGACCGCGACAGTGAGCGCGACGACGAGCAGGGCCAGCTCGACCCCGCGGCCAGAACGGACCTGGCTCGGTGCGACAGTCGCCATCAGCCACCGTCCGCAGGGTCCGGGTCGTCAGACCCGTTCTCGCCCGATGGTTCAGGTTCAGGTTCAGGGCTGGTCGTCGGCTCAGGCAGCTCTTGGCGGATCAGCTCGACCTGGAGGCGAGCCCCAGCCAGGTCATCAGCATGGATCGTCGCACCGACCTGCCCACGCACATACGGCGACAGCTCGTCAGCCTGGATACCAGTGCGCTCCACCACGTGCGACAGGCTCAAGGGGCCGAGCGAAGCATCCACCCCCCGGAAGACGACGACCTCGCCGCCGTCCACACCGACGTAGTACTGCGTCTGCGTCAGCCAGTAGCCACCGCCGCCCGCCGCCACGACAACCAGGACCGCGACCGCCGCCACGATCCACACGAACAAACCACCACGACGACGACCCGGACGTTCCTCGTCATCCTCGTCGTCGTCGCTGTCATGCGTACGGCCGCGCGCCGAACGGACCACCGCCACCAGAGCGCTGGCCCGGGCAGCCGGGCCGTCCGTCGCAGCAGTCGGGGCGTTGCGGGACAACGCCGCCGCACCGACGACCTGCGGCTTGCCACCAGGCTGGGTGCCATCAGGCAGGGTGTCCAGGTCCACCACGTCAGAGACGATCACCGTGACGTTGTCAGGCCCCCCCGCGCGCAGCGCCAGCTGCAGCAGACGGTCGGCGCACTCGTCCACATCCGGTGTGCTGCGCAACGTCTCGCTGATCGTGTCCGTCGACACGAACCCTGACAACCCGTCCGAGCACAACAGCCACCGGTCACCAGGGCGGGCCTCACGCATCGACAGGTCAGGGGTCAAAGCCAGGTCAAAATCACCGAGCACCCGCATGACCACCGAACGCTGCGGGTGGTTCGCCGCCTCCTCCGGGGTGATCTTGCCCGAGTCGACCAGGTGCTGGACGAACGTGTGGTCGGTCGTCACCTGCGTCAGCTCGTCGTCGCGCAGCAAGTACCCGCGCGAGTCGCCCAGGTGCACCATCGCCAGCTTGTTACCGGTACGCAAGATCGCGGTGACCGTCGTCCCCATCCCTGCGAGCTCTGGGTCAGCTTTCACCCGCGCCAAGATCTCGGCCTTCGCCGTGACCAACGCCTCAGAAAGCTTGTCCAGCACCTCGTCCGACCCATGGGCCTCGTCATCGAGCGGAGCCATCGTCGCCACAGTGACCGACGAAGCCACGTCGCCACCAGCGTGCCCACCCATCCCGTCAGCAACCATCAACAGGTGCGGACCGGCGTAACCAGAATCCTGGTTGTTCGCCCGGACCAGACCCACGTCCGACCGGGCCGCATAGTGCAACGCGATGTCCACGACGTCACCTACCCAGCTCGATGACGTTCTGGCCGATACGTACAGCAGTCCCCATAGGCACACGCATAGGGGCCTGCACCCGGTATTCGCCCAGGTACGTGCCGTTGGTCGACCCCAAGTCCTCCACGAACCACTCCTCCCCCTGTGGGTACAACCGAGCGTGGCGCGACGACGAGTAGTCGTCGTCGAGCACCAACGTGCATCCCGGTGCCCGCCCCAGCAGCACCGGCGCCGCACCCAACGGGATGATCGTCCCGCGCAACGGGCCCTCGGTGACCACCAACCGGGACGGACCATGCCGTGCCGGTGCTGGAGCGCCCCCCGGGCCCTGGGACGCCCGGCGCCTCCGCGCCACGATCCGGGTCCCGTACAGGTCCCTGCGCAGCACCGCCACCGCCACAAGCACCAGCATCCAGAGCAGGGCAAGATAGCCCAGCCGCAGCAGACCGACTGTGAGCTCGCTCATCCGTCCTGATCAGACTCTCCCCCGGTCCAGAAAAGGATCCTGGTCCGGCCGATGGTAATGGTGTTCCCGTCCAGCAACGTCGCAGCCGGGACCTTGTTGCCCTCAACGTACATGCCGTTGGTGGAGCCCATGTCCGATGCGACCACCCCATTAGGGGTGACTTTGATCTCCAGGTGCCGACGGGAGACACCCGGGTCGTCAACGATGATGTCCGACTCCGACCCACGCCCGATCACCGTCACCGGACCGGTCAGCAAGTACCGCTGCCCGTCGATGTCGATGAGCGGGTGCTTCGCAGACGGAGCAGCCGACGTGGCCGGAGCCACCGCCCCCCGCACCGACGCGCTGGTCACGCTAAAACTTCCAGTCTCCATCTTGGGATCCTCGCTGAAGCGGACCGTGACCGGTCCGACGAACGCGTACCGCTGGCTCGCCGCGTGCTCGGTGACGTTCGTGGCGAACTCGTCGGCCAGGGTCTCGGCCCCCCACTGCTCCAGCCGGTCGAAGTCCGCCGTCGACAGCTCGATGGTGAACTCGTTCGGCGCCACCGTCCGGTCCCGGTCCAGCGGCTCCGCCTGGTTGTCCATCTCACGGCGCAGAGCACTGACCAGCTGCACAGGCTTGAGCTCAGAAGGGAACACCTTCGAGAAGGCCGTGTTCACGGCGCGGTCGACCGCGTTCTCGAAAGACTCGAGCAGGCCCACCGCACTCTCCGCTCTATCGTCGCAGGTCCACCTCTGCGGACCCGGCTCCAGTACACCGTCCAGACCTACCGTAGCTGTCGGCCGCACCTGATCGTATCCGCGTCCGGGCCCCAATGGGACCACTCACACCAACACAGCGTCATCACAACCCAAAACCTCCACGACGCTCCACCACCCCCCCGCACCACCGACGCGTCATTGCCGTGGACGTGAGCGGCCCCCAGACCGGGCGAGACGTCCCTCATGTTCTGCCTGCTGGGCCGGGTCCGGGCGAGACGGTGGGGACGGTTCCTCAGTCTTGAGTGGCCCCCAGACCGGGCGAGACGTC